>Ga0308019_10000098_pt1 | contig 50258 bp, 47 predicted proteins | sample Neamet284_FD_203135 | JGI IMG/M metagenome (GOLD analysis project Ga0308019, IMG submission 203135) | Marine microbial communities from water near the shore, Antarctic Ocean - #284 | ecosystem: Environmental > Aquatic > Marine > Unclassified | place: Southern Ocean | collected 2014-10-01
AGAAGGTGTAAAACTTGAAGATGGTCTATACAGAGGACTCATGAGACGTGGAGCCGGTGATGAACTTGCTGCTGGCTGTGCAAAAAGTGAGATGTTCCATGCTGCTGAACAAGCAACAACGTAGAATATTTAGATCTAAAAGATTTTAAGAACATTTTACAGTTTTAATTTATGAAGTTTTTATTTATTTCTCCACGATTTAGTGGAGGAATTGGTGGTCATGCTGCAATGTTGGCAGATCAATTAACTCAACATGGTCATGATGTAACAAAAATGGATATTAGTCATATACCCATAAAGAATTTAAAAAATCCTAGCTTTGCTTTGCTTGGAGCCTTGAAATGTATGATGAATCGTGAAAAATATGATATTGTTCATGGATTTAATGTTCCTTCAGCTCTTCCTATGCATTATTCAAAAGGAACTAAGAAGGTTTTATCAATTCATGGTGTATTTAGTGAACAAATAAAAAAACTTCATTCTAGTACAATTAGTTCAATTGCATCAATAACTGAATCCAGAGTTTTAAAGTGGGCCGATAAATTAACGACTGATTCAAAAAGCTCTCAGTTACAATATAAAAAAAAATTAAATCTAGATTTTGAATATTTACCATCACCAATTGATACAGAAAAACTTGCATCAATATCCAATATAGAAACAATTCCAAATCAAGTCATTTATCTTGGTAGGGATAGTCATGAAAAAGGAATTGATATTTTAAGAGATGCTGAAAAATCTATTTTTGGAAAAGTAGTTTATTGTACAAATATGCCTTGGGAAAAAGCAATGAAATTGTTAAAATCATCAAGTATTTTGGCAGCTCCATCTAGAATGGAAAGTCTTCCTACAAATATTAAAGAAGCATTTTATTTGAAAATCCCAGTTGTTGCTACAAATGTAGGGGGAATTCCAGAATTAGTTTCACATAATAAAACTGGAATATTGATTTCTCCAGAAAATCCAAATGCATTATCTGATGCCATTAACAATTTATTGGAAGACTCAGAATTAATTAAAAAAATTACTTTAGAAGCACATGAATTTGTAATTAATGAGATGAGTTGGAAAAAAATTCTTCCAAAATATATTAAATTTTATGAAGATTTATTAAATTTATAATTAATCAAAATTAGGATAAATTTTTTTTAACCCCTCAATTAACTTAGTTTTTGATTTCCACTGTAACATTTTTTCAGTTAAAAAAATATCTGCTTGACTAAATTTTACATCTCCTTCCAATACATTTGAATAAATTGGATTGACTTTTTCTCCTGAAACTTCAATTAGATCATTTGCTAATTGTTTAATTGTTGTACCAATCCCGGTCCCAATATTAAAAAATCCTGAATTAACACTACTGTTCATTGCAGTAATGTTAGCATCAGCAATATCATCTACAAAAATAAAATCTCTAATTTGTTCGCCATTACCATTTATCTTAGGTGCTTGTTTTTTCTTTAACCTATTAATGAATTTTGTAATAACTCCTGCATAAGAACCAGTTTGTCCTACTCCGTATACATTGAAATATCTTAATCCTAATACTTTCAGACCCAATTTGGAATATTTTTTAGCAAGCTCTTCATCTTTCAATTTTGTAATTCCATAAGGATTGATAGGATTTTTTGAAAATGATTCCGATATGGGGATTTTATTTACATCTCCATATATGCTTGAACTACTTGCGTATACAACTTTGATATTATTTTTTTGTGCAATTTTAAATATATTTTCTGTACCGATTACATTTACATCATTATACTCTTTTTCTTTAGTGAACGATTCTTGCACTAATGTTAAAGCCGCCTCATGAAAAATACCATCATAGTTTTTGATAATTTTTTCTAAATATTCATAATTTCTAATATCTGTTTTAATAAATTCTATTTTATTTTGAACATCTTTAAGATTTTCCATTTTACCTGTGGATAAATTATCAATAATAGTGACAGAATGATTATTTTTTAACAATGATCTTACAATTCTATTACCAATAAATCCTGCTCCGCCTGTTACAACAAATTTCAATATCCTTTCTATTGGTCTAGTATTACTTGTAAATTATACGTTGGTAAAATTAAAAAGATGCATTTTTACGGTTCTAATTAAAGTAATAATATAATGGAAATCACAAAAATTATGAGTTTAAGCTCCGATCAAATTAATGGGTTTATTAAAGATCATAAAATTAAAGTTGCAATTATTGGTATTGGGAGAATTGGTCTTCCAACAGCAATCTCATTTGCTAATTCTGGATTAGAAACCATCGGTGTCGATATTAACAAAAATTTAGTTGAAAAAATTAATCAGCAAATTTTTCCTTTGGAAGATGAACCTGGTATGAAAGAAATCTTTGAACATGTTATATCGCACAAAAAACTTTTTGCTACTACTAACATACAAGATGCATTATCTCAAGTAGATGTAGTTATTTTATCATTACCTACACCGATGAATAATGAAAATATACCTGATTATTCTGCATTAAAATTAGTTGCTCAGGATCTCAATAATTTTCTTCTTCCTAATTCTCTAGTTGTAGTAGAAAGTACTGTTGAGCCTGGTTTTGTAGAGAATATTTTCATTCCAATTATTGAGGGAAAAGATAAAAAATTTGAAGCAGGGAAATCATTTGGAATTGGTGTATGTCCTGAAACAGCTAATCCTGGAGAAATTTTAAAAGATTTTAAGACATTACCTAGATTAGTCGGAGGAATAAATAAAAAATCATCACAAATTATTTCATCAATTTATGATCATGTTTTTCATGTTGATTTAATTCAAATGCCTGATTGTAAAACTGCAAATGCAGTAAAATTAACAACAAATGTTTTTCGAGATATCAATATTGCCTTTGTAAATGAATTATCATTATTATTTGAAAAACTGGATATTGATATTTTTACAGTACTTGATGCAGCAAAAACAAAATATAATTTTCAAGTTCATTATCCTGGTTGTGGTGTAGGTGGACCTTGCCTACCTGTAAATTCTTATCAAATAATAAATTCAGCAAGATCATTTCCATCTAATTTAACTAGATTAATTTCCACAGCTAGAGAAATTAATGAACAAATGCCATTTCATACTATAGATTTACTTAAAGATGCATTAAAAAGTGGCGGACAAACAATTGAGAATTCTACCATTGGAATTCTTGGTGTTTCATATAAACCGAATGTTAAAGATGTTCAATTATCCCCATCTGAACAAATTATTTCTAAACTTAAATCATTAGGATGTAAAATTAAAATTTATGATCCTTATTTTACATCCTCAAAAGTTTTTACAATTAATACTGAAAATAATTCTGAGGATGTCATTAAAAATTCTGATGCAATATTGGTATTAACAGCTCATAAAGAATTTTTTTCTATAAGTCCAGAAATTTTTTCTAGATTTATGAAAAAACCAATTGTTGTGGATACAAGAGGTATATTTGATCCTTCTGAATTAAATAAACTCAAAATTATATATCGAGGTATTGGACGCCCGAATTGAGTATAATTATTGATCCTCTTTCAATAACTTCTATCCTTACGTTAAGATATGATCTTACATATGATCCACCTTTATCAAAATTAACCTGGAATGATTTTACAGAAAAGTCATCTTCTAAACCCGAAAAAACTGTAGAAGAAATTATCTTTAACTCCTATTCTGAAAGTTTAGGAAAAAAAGAAAATGTTGGTATTGCTTTAAGTAGTGGAGTCGATTCAACGCTTCTTCTGACTTTATTAAAAAAAAAATACCCTAAAATTAATGTTGATTCATTTTCTATTCGTTTTAGCAACAGTTTTGATGAGACAATAATGGCAAAGACAATTGCTGATAAATTTAATTCAACTCATCATATTATTGAAGTTGAAAATTTTTTTGAGGAACTTCCTAAAGCAATTTCTATAACCCAATTACCCTTTTGGGATATTCATTGGTATTACTTGGCAAAATATGCTTCTCAATATACTTCTGACATTATTTCAGGTGAGGGTGCAGATGAATTATTTGGAGGTTATACTTTTAGATATGATAATTTTTTGCATATTACTAAGGAAAACTCCTCAAAACGTGAAAAAACAATATCTTATTTACAATGTCATGAAAGAGATTGGGTACCCGATCAAGAACAACTTTTTGGCTCTAATCTCAATTTTGATTGGAAAGAATTTTATTCAATCATAGATGAATATTTTGATAATGATCTTCCTCTTTTAGATCAAGTATTACTTGCAGATTTTAACGGAAAATTTTTGTATAATTTTTTAATTGTTAATTCAAAAATTAATTCTCACTTCAAACTAAATTCTGTCGCTCCATTTTTAGACAAAAAATTGATCAAGTTTGCAACACATCTTTCTAATAAAAATAAATATGCTTTTGATCAAAATATTGGAAAACTTGTTCTCAGAAATCTTTTACAAAAATACGATATGGAAAAATTTGTTTTACCGAAAAAACAAGGTTTTTCTGTTGATACTAAAAATCATTGGGAACGTTATGGAAAAAAACTTTGTAAAAATTATCTCCTAGAAGGAGAAATTGTTAAAGAAAAACTGATTAATAAAAAATGGATTACAGATTATTTAGAAAAAGACTTGGATGTTAGATATGTGAATAAATTTTATGGTTTATTGGCATTTGAAATTTGGTATAGATTATTTGTGACTAAAAATTTATCAGATTCAGAAAAACTTTCAATAAAATAATTGTAAGAAAATATTTTAAAATTTTGATCATACTTAAAATAATCTATTTTAAATAAATTTATTTTTTTGTTGTTTCTATATCTGTGATCATTTTTCTTACTTCTTCAATTTCTTCTTTAGATGCTCTTCCTGTTTGAGCATCAAGTAATATTCGGAACATTTTGGCAGAAACTGGTTGTTCTGATACTTTTATCCAAGTTTCTACTTTTAACTGAGTTAGATTGTGCCAACGTCCAATTATTATAGCTCCTGGAAAATATAATGCTAAGAAAATTAACCCAAATAACCATAAATTTGGAAGTAATTCCTCTAAAACTGGATCTTGTTCAATTACAAATCTATATGAAATCAAAATAAAATTTAACATTGTTATCGTAAAAAGCAAGTACACACTATTACCTGTCCGTCCTTCCATCCATCGTCTACGAATCCAATTTGATCCAATTTTCATTCCAAAAACCATTTTAAAATTTCCATTTTTCTTCTATGCTAATCAAAACTTTTCTAAATTCTTCAATTTCTTCTTTAGATGCTCTTCCTGTTTGAACATCAAGTAATGTTCGAAACATTTTTGCTAATAATGGATTTTGTTGTTGAGTTAACGTAGATTCTACTTTCAATTGAGTTTTTCTATGCCAATTTCCAATTAATAGCGCTGCTGGTATGTATGCTGATAAGAACAATATCCCAAATATCCATAAATTAGGAATTAATTCCTCCAAAACTGGTATTTTTTCAATTAGTAATCTATATGAAATTAAAATAAAATTGACAAATGTTAAAAGAAAAATTAAATATACGCTATGACCTTGTCTAAATTCCCACCATCGCTCTCTTACCCAACCTTTTTTCATAACTTTTAATATTTACTTGACTGTTTAAACTTTATAGTAATTTTATTAATTCAGTTTTTTTAATTTGTTTTATTTTTTGTTGGTTCATATCTATGAATCTCATGTGGGATTACATTTTTTACCAAATCTTTTAGTAGTTTTTCTTTAGCGAATGTAAATTGAAATTGAACCAAATTTCTACCATGTCATTCAAAAGGATCTCCTGCATGGTGAACAATAACTGTGGGATGTCCAAAAAATGATGTACCTACCGGACCTTTTATTTTTTGAACATGTTTAGGATCTTTTAAAACATTATGGCGTAAATCTATTTTTAATTAGATGATATAATTCTAGATTTTATTTAATTAATTGAATATACGCATTTCAAACAATTTTTCCTGCACTTGTTAAATTATTAATAAAATCTACTTTACTTTTGAAAATTTTTGTACCTGCCCAAATATCTGCCTTTTTACTCCAACTCTAACTTTCAAAAGTAACACCATTTTTTTTGTACTTATGAATTATACTTATTTAAGCACTGTTCATAAATTCCATTCATCTTTTCTCCAAAATTTTCATGCGTAAACTGTTCAAGTTTTTCCTTATTATAATTTCGAAATTTTTCATTATTTTCTAAAATTGTAATTAATGCTTTTTTTAATTCAAGTTCATTACCCAATTTAATTAGAATCCCATTCTTAAATTTCTCTCCAACAAATTCTTTTGAAGCGCCTACATCCGTTGCAATAATTGGTAAATTTGATGCCATCGCTTCAATGATTACATTTGCCAACCCTCCTGAATGACCGACATTGATTAAAACTGATGCTAGATTATAATAATAACAAGCAATTTCATGTGATAATCTTCCAATTAATAATACATCTAGTTCTAAATTATTTTTTTTAACAACATTTTTAATATATTCTAAAAGAGGCCCATCCCCAATAATTATTAATTTCAAGTTTTTATATTCTGAAATTAGAATTTTAAAAACATTTAACATTTCCTCAATTCCTTTATTTTTAGATAATCTTCCAACATACAAAAAATATTTTTTGTCTTTTTCTAGTCCTACTTTCTCTAATGCTTCTTCTCGATCTCTCTCTTTAAATAAATCAAAATTAATTGGATTAACTAAATAAGTAATTTTTTCATTTGGTATTTTAAAAATATTTTGTAAAACTTTAATTTCATCTTTTCCTGAACAAATTATATTTTCACATTTACTGAGAGTATTTTTTTTAATTGTTTTTCTTATTGGAAATAACCATTTATGATTTCCTCCTGCCCATCTTGCAATTATTGGTATTTCCCCATTTAATTTTTTTACAATATAATCAAACATGTCTGGAATTTTATAATTTACATAATATCCAGAAACAAATTGACATAGATCGTAATTTCTAATTTTATTAATTATTTCAGGTGAATACACAATTGATTCATGAATAAATTTTAGTTTTTTTGCTGGTATACGCACAATAGAATGTCCATACTTATGGAAAAATTCTTTAATTTCTTTCTCTTGTGACATGTAAAAAACTGTGACCTCTATATTTCTAATAGTTAGAGCTTTTGCAATTCTATGGTAAAAATGATCTTCTTTGCATATTACATCTTTCATAAATTGATCTGTTAATCGATGTTCGTAAACATCGTCTTCTAAAAATGCTGAAACGAGTGCTACTTTCACATCAAATATTTTTTCTTTCTATTATAAATTTGTGAATCAATAATATATCACAAAAATCTGACTGTAAAATTAAATTTATTATTTAAGTATTTCATCATAAATTTTAATAATTTTTTCAACTTCAATCATTGCATTATGTTTAATTTCAATTTCTTTTCTTAATTTTTTACCTAAATCTTTTCTTATATTTTCATCTTTTAGGTATTGTATGTGATATACAAGTTCATCAATAGTTTTTCCGATACACAACAATTCATTATTAAAATCAATTGCACCTGAAGGTGTTGTAACAATTGGAATTTGTGAACCAGCAGCTTCCAAAAATTTATTTTTTGAACCTAAATATTTAGCAAAATCAGGAAATGGTGCAAATAAAACACTGCAACTCATTAATGTTTGATTGTAATTTTCTATCTCCCCTAAAAATTTTACATTCTGAAAATTTAATTTTTCTATAAAACTTTTGTCTGTTTTTCCAATAAATACAAATTCTATGTTTTCTAATTTTTTAACAACATTTTTTATTATTTCAACCCCCATGTAGTTTATTTTTCCTGGTAGGAATGGCCCTACTAGTGCTATACGTAAATCACTACATGTGGATGGAGTAAATTCTTCAGGAAATACTGCATTTCTAACAATCGTGGCATTTTGAAATTTTTTTACTTTTTCATAAATTGATTCTCCAGCACAAATCAAATGTAGTGCATTTTGAAAGATTTTTTTCTCTAATTTTTCATAATATTTTGATTTTGCAATAAATGCCCATTTCTTCCAAGATGTAATTGGAAACCCTTTAGATAATTGATATGATTGAAAATACTCTAATCCATGAATATCTGAAATATATTTTTCTTTTTTTAAAAACCTTGCACTTAACTGTTGAGCATGAATTACGTTGTCTTTAATTCCATTTATTTTTTCTTCAGTGAAATTATCTAGAAACTCAACATTTGAATATTTTTTTCTTTTTAGTGCTTTAAATTCCCATAGAGGGCGTACCGAATTTCCATTAAGTGTTTTTGAATCATGTTCTGTTGCAATAGTAATTTTCACAATATTTGTTTTTTTTAAAAGTATTATAATCTAGTGTAATCCCTTCTAAACTTCATTTTATTCAAATAATGTTATTATCTAACTTTATATTTTTATTACTTATAATTAAAATTCACGATGACAAAAAAAATATTGGTATCATTAGATGATATATTTGGTTACATGCATTATGGCATTTTGACTCATCTATCTAAGTTAAGTGATTATGATTTTTATGGATTTCTTTCTCATGAGAAAGATATTGAATTTTTTCAAAATCAAACAAAAATTAAATTTTCTGAATTACATTATTACCCTAAATACTATATGAAAAATTCCTCAGCACCTGATTTAGATTTTCTTAAAGAACTTGAAATAAAATATGATCTTGATATATGGAAAATAGCATATTCTGAAAGAACATTTTTACAAGAACGAAATTTTTTTCATAAATTTACTTCCAATGAAATATTATCTATAATTGAATCACTATCTAAATTTTATGTGGAATTTTTGACTCGAATAAAACCAGATTTTATTATTATGCAAAAAACTGGTGAAAATCTATCAAATTTTCTACTTTATAATATTTCTAAATCTATGGGTATCAAAACTATAATGTTGGTTGAAACTCGTTTGTTGAATTCATTTGTATTTTCAGATGATCTTTTAATTAGTACCTTAAAGAATGAATTTTTAAAAATTAAAAATAATCCTCCTGATAATCTTAAAGAATACAATCCTAAATATTTAGAAAATAATCAATCTAATGCTGTATCCTCATTCAAATCTGTTAAATTTGGTTATGCAACAATTGGTGAAAAAATTAAAAGATATTCTAAAAGAGCATTTAGAGAACCAGAACCAATTTTTTATAATAAAGGGAAAACAAAATTAAAAATGTTAAGTTGGAGATTTAAATTATTTTTCCAGCAAAGAAAACGTCAAAACTTTATTGATAAGAATTCTCTAAGATTTACCCCAAATCAGAAATTTGTTTATTTTCCTTTACCTGTTCAACCTGAAGCTTGGAGTAATGCTTGGGCACCATTTCATACTAATCTTCTTTCCATTATAGAAAATATAGCAAAATCTATTCCTTCTGAGTACATTCTTTTTGTAAAAGAACATCCTGGTCAAAAAGGAAAATTATGGCGCCCAATACAATTCTATGAAAGAATTTTAGCATTACCAAATGTTCGATTAATTCATCCAGAATTAAATAATTATGAATTGATCTCTAAATGTGATCTTGTTACTTTGATAAACTCTTCTTCTGGTTTAGAAGCATTATTTTACAAAAAACCTGTTATTGTTTTTACAGATACTTATTATGATGTTGTAAATATGGTAACAAAAATTAAAGACATTACTGATTTGCCTTTAGAAATTAAAAAATGTCTATATTCTTTTGAATTTAATTCTAAAGAATTATCTTATTTGATAACGGCTATAGAAAATATCCAGATAATCATTCCATATTATGATATAATGAAAGATGCAATTGTTCTCTATTCGTTTAGAAATCATGCCACTGTTGAGAAATTTGTACCTAAAGTTGAAGTATTTTTAAATAAATTTACTAAAGAATTCCAATTACTTGCAAATTCATACAATAAAATTTTTCAATTAAATTAATATTTATTTAATTTTATCTAACGCAATTGATTTCTTTTGTTTAATAGATAATCTTATAGCTTCCATTACTTTAGCTTGTTTTAACAAATCAATTTCAAAATCATTTTTATTTGTTTGATTTTTTAAAATATTTTTACAAAATGTATTTATCATTAAAATAAAATGATTGTCTGATTTTATTTTAATTTCTTCACATAGTTTTTTTGATTGAATTGATAGATTTGGCTTCATGTTAGGTGGTATATTATATGCACGTGAAAGGCTAATTGTTCCATTTTGGCCCCATATGGAATATGAATTCTGATAAAATAAATTATATCCACTTATCATATGCGCATGACAATTATCATCAAAATCTAATGTAACTGAAACTTTTTCATCTATTCCACTTTTAGGGTCAATTTCTGTTGAGGCATAAATTTTCTTAGGCTCATTTCCAAAAATGAATCTACTTGCACATACTGGATAACAAACTGCATCATTAATTATTCCCCCGCCTAATTTTTTATCATATCTAATGTTATTTTTTGAGATTGGAGGAAACCCGTATCTTCCATAAAATGCAAATGTTTTTCCCAAGTATTTTTTTTTAATAAAATCTATAACTTTTTTATGAGAAGGATGAAATCTAAACATTAAACCTTCCATTAATCTAACATTGTTATCTGATGAAGATTTTACCATTTTTTTTGCTGATTTATAGGAACTTGTAGATGATTTTTCACATAGTACATGTTTTTGATTTTTTGTTGCTTTCATTGTCCATTTCTCATGTAATCCAACTGGAGTAGAAATGTACACTGCATCAACATGTTTACTTTCTAACACGTCTTCATAATCCCCAAAATTTTCACAATGAAATTTATTGGCAAATTTTTTCCCTTTTTGTTTTGATCTACTTCCTATGTATTCTAATTCTGAAAATTTAGATTTTTTTATAGCTGGAATAACTGAGTTCTCAGCAATTTGTGAACATCCTATAATTCCGATTTTTAATTTTCTTATCATATTATGGAAAGTTTTGAAATTTATTAATTATTTCAATATTTGAATTCGTTGCTCTAATTCCTGTTTAGCTTCACATACTGGACAGTATTTATTCCATTTTTCACTATGGTTCCATTGCTCTGCTCCTAATTGTTCGTATTTTTGATGTGCCATTTGAAGCATTCTCCTAGTATCATGTGTGTACATAAAATTTTTTAACGCAAAAAGTTCAGGTATTGTGAAATTCTGACTAATTGTGGCTGTATACTGAAATGCATCTCCACAATCTTTCATGAATGTATCTACAGCAGCTAACTTCCATTCTTTCAAAGTTTTTTCATCTATACTGTAAGTTCCATCATTAACCAACTTTAATCTTGCATCATATTGCTCTAAAACGAAGTCTTTATTGTCATAATAGATTGGACTTCCAACATATGGTGTACATATGAAAGGATCTACAGATGCACCGTTTTGAATCCAAAAATCTACTGTTTCCATTAAGTCGTTTATATTTTCATGTTGATTACCAATCATAAATGTCGTTAATGGTGTTAATCCTACTGCTCTAATCGTATCAATTGTTTTCTGTAAATGTGCTCTAGTTTGCCCTTTCTGAATATCTTCATTCAAAACTTTATCAGATGCAGACTCAAATCCAAATGAAATATAGCTACATCCGGCATCTTTCATAGTTTTTACAAGAGTTGGTTGTGTTGCTACACTTGGTGCATCACCTAATGTTCCCCATTTTACGGATTCATTTAATCCCTCTTTAATGTAAAGTTCACAAAATTCTTCTGTCCATTTTTTATTACTTGTCATATTTTCATCAACAATTGAAAGAAAATCAATATCAAATTCTTTTTTTAAGAGTTTTACATTTTCTACTGCATACTGTGGAGTTGGCCATCTTGCAGGTAATTGAAACGTATCGTTTTCTTTATCTGAAATTCTAACCAATTTTTCTCCTTTTTTACGATCACCTTCACCATAAATATTTTGTAAATCAATTCTTGACATACCGTTATGTGAACAAAAAGTACATCCTCGTGGACAGCCTCTCTCCCAACATGCTGAACCCCTTCTTTTTGAATTAAATGATTCTAATGAATATGGAAATGATGAATATCTAAAATAAATTTCTGATTCAAAAAGATGATATGCTGGATAAGGTACAGTGTTTAAATCTGGAATTAATGCTCTGGGTTGAGTAAACTTAAACCCCTCATTATCTCTAATACACAATCCATTTATTTTTTCATAATCTTTTTCTCCTTTTTTTACACAGTCATAAACTTCTGCAAATGTTTCTTCACCTTCTCCTAAACAAATGAGATCTATTTCGGGAATTAATTGCAGTATTTCATCTGGATTGTATGTAGACCATCCTCCTCCTGCAATAAATAAGGATTCTTTTGCATTTTTTTTAATTAATGGAGCAAGCTGTTTAATTCTTCCATAAGTTGTAGTTAATCCACCTATTCCTACGATGTCCCATTTTTCTGATGCTATTTCTTTTTCAATGATATCTGTTGGAACTAATTTTCCTCCATGATTTACACGAAGAGCATTTAGATCAAGAATAGCTACCTCTCCATTTTTCTGTTCAACAATGGCTGCTAAAATCCCTGCCCAAAATGGGAATATTGTTGGGTTCCCATCTAATCTAACCTCTGGAACAATGAATAATGTTTTCATGAATATTGATTAATTAAAATTATCCTATTTAAACCACAACCATTATAATTCTAATTTTGAGACTGATTTTAAAAAAAACTACTCCAATTTTTTTATTTTTAACAGAAATTCTATAATAGAAAAATCTATTTTTGAATCAACTTCAAAAGATTGATGTTCTGGCATTTCAAAAATTCCTATCTTCCCTGATACTCTGCATTTACTTTTCATAAAATTTTGATATTTTGTAATGTAAATAGCGCCATTTTCTTTAAAGTCTTTTGAAAGTTCTTGGCGATTTTGTCTATGATTTGGATCATAATTGAGTGGTTTGGATGATTCTTTTTTAGTTCTCCAAATAAATTGGTGAGAAAAACTTGCACTTAAAACAGAATCCAATTTTTTATCTTTAAATTTCTTAAATGCATTATCAATATGTTTACTTGTTCTTAATGGAGATGTATTTTGTAACAAAATTATCACATCTGGAACATAACCTTCTTTAGTTTTTAATTTTTTTAAAACATGTTCCATTGTAGGTTCAATTTGTGCTTTATCATTTGCTAGATTTTTAGGACGAATAATTACATCAACTTTTAATTTTTTTGCTATCTTTGCAATTTTATCATCATCTGTGGAAACAATTGTTTTTGAAATAAATTTAGAATTTAATGAAGCATTTATTGTATATTGTAATAATGGTTTCCCATTTATTTTTTTAATGTTTTTACCTGGTATTCCCTTTGAGCCTCCACGTGCAGGAATTATTGCTAAAATATTCATTTTATTTACCATTATTTTTTTTTAGAAAATCTAATAATTGCATTGAAATTATTTTTTTGCCAAATATAGAACCACCTTCAGTTGCGTTGATAGTAGATAACCATTCAGGAGATCTTGAAATAAATTCTTTTAATGCATTACTATAAAATTGATAAATTGGATCCATAATACAATAACAATCAAAATCAGGATTGTAAATTTTTGTAAATATCATCTTTGTAACTGAAGAATCTACTATGGCCTCTGGATTTTCATGTCCATGAGTTATAATTTTCTCTGGATTATCATCTTCACCCCATCCATGATTCATTCCGATTAATCCAATCGTAGAACACTTTAGGATTTGCCATCCAATAAACCAAGATGTTGTTCCAACATTTCCGCCAGTTTGAAGTGCAGGTAATCCCATATTTTTTTTAGCTTTAACCATACGTGCTGTTATTCCGTTGAATGATTTTATGCCTTCATTATAATCAATTAATGGATGAAACCAATGAATTTTGATTCCAGCTTCTTTTACTCGACTTATTGTTTTTGGCGAAGAAATAACAGGAAAAATACCTTTAATTTTTTCACCAAATTCATCTATGATTTTATGATCAAAATGTAATTTAATTCGATCATATGGTTCAATACTGGTCACAAAAAATTTTTCAAATTTTTCAGGCGTTACTCCTTTATCGAGAGCTTTTTTCAAAACTCTATCTACAACAATTATGGTTCCATTGTAGTTACTTTCTGCAAGAATTTCCAAATGGTTTTTACTTGTTAATGATGGCCCTCCTCCTATGACAATTGCTGAACTTTGATTTTCCATATTTGTAATACTTAATTCTCCTGCTGAATTTTCTTTCCAAATATTCTCTAAATTTAATGTAAAATTATTTATCCATTTTTCATAATCTTGGTGAGTATTTTTCATCACTTTTTCTAAAACAGATTGATTTGAATTTTTCATTTTTAAACTAAATATAACCTAAAAATTACTAAATTTCTTCTAATCCTAATTCATCGTCTTTATTCTCTGAACGATATATCATAAACGAGCCTTTTGCACCTGATTTAATCATGAATTCTTCAAATTCTTCTTTAGTGAACTCTTTTGTTTCTTGACTTTGAATATTTACCTCTATTTTTTCATCTGGATCTTTTCGAAAATTTGTCTTCATAATTAATTGCATACAATGACATATTAAAATTTTAGTTTATTTTTTAATTTTAAGACAGATAATAGATAAATTACATATTTTTTAGTTTAGAGTGTGAATATAGCTATTATTCAGGCAAGAATGGGATCAACTCGACTTCCTGGTAAAATTATGTTTCAAGCATGTGGGGATTCTCTATTTTCTCTTATGCTTAAGAGAATCAAAAATTCTAAAAAACTTGATAAGATAATTGTTGCTACAACCACAAATAGAAATGATGACGTAATTGTAAATTTTTGTAAATCAAAAAATATTGATTATTTCCGAGGTTCTGAAAATGATGTTTTATCTCGTTATTTTGATACTGCTAGAAAATTTTCAGCTGATGTAATAGTACGTTTAACTTCTGATACCCCATTGTTAGATGCTGGTACTATTGATGCTGTTATAACTAAATATGAGCACAATGAATATGATTATGTAAGTAATCAATTCCCTTTTCCAAGAACATATCCTGATGGATATAATGTAGAAGTTTTTTCATTTGATCTTCTTAAAAAAATTAATCAGCAAGCAGAAAAACCTTCTGATCGTGAACACGTTACAACTTTTATTACAATGCAACCAGAACTTTTTAAATTATTTCGTGTAGATTATTCAAAAGATATATCAAAATATAGATTTAATCTTGATTATGATGTTGATTATCAATTAATAAAAAATGTGTATGAAGAATTATATTTTAAAAATCCAAATTTTACTTTAGATGATGTAATTTCTTGGTTAGAAAAAAATCCATCTATGTTTAAACTAAATGCTGATGTAAAACCTTATCAAAATATATTAAAATCATTTGAAGAAGATCTAAAACAAAATTTTAAACCTTATACAAAAAATTATTATTTTTCAAGTAACAGTTAATAAAACATATTTAGTATTATATTCAAATTTTCTGAAATATTTGATTAATTTTTTAAAAATTTTCATTAGTTAAAATTTAAATTTCACTATTAATTTTTATTATTTGATCTTTAATTTTTTGAACATATTTACCTACTAATTACCAATTTTTCTTCTATATTTTTAATATTTTTCAAGATTTTTGAATTTTGAATAATTTAGTTAAATCCCTATGATTCTAATATTTTTGAAATATTTTCTATAGTTGGATATATCGGATGCTCTTGACTAAATGCATTTGTATGTACATATTCTACCTATTTTTCGAAATTTGGTAACAAAAAATCAATCTATCATTATTTCTTAACCCCCTAGAATTTTTTTTGAGATGACTTTGATCATCATCAACATATTCTAAAACATTTAATGAATATATTAAATTAAACTTAGAATTTTCTTTATATTATTCAAAAAATCCTTTGAATATATTTATTTTTTCTGAATATCTTTTTGATTTAATTTTTTATAAATTACCACAATCTTACCACCTTCCTTTTTTAAGTAATCTTTTTGCTAAACTCAGATCACTACCTCCGATTTGAAGAATTTTTATTTTTTCAGAATTTTGTTCTATTATAAAATCTGTAAATTCAGAATAATGCTTTTCCTAAATATTTACCACAATTCATTTCTCTTAATTTACCAAATTGTCCATCCGCCATCAACAACAAAATTTGCTCCTGTTACATATGATGATTCTTTAGTAGACAAATATTCTACAATTTTATTTAATTCGTCGCGTTTCATCATTCTTTTCATAGGTGTTAATGCCGAATATTTTTGTTTAAATGGTTTTGCAACTCCATAATCTACACCTCCAGGAGCTATACAATTTACTCTAATATTTGGAGCAAGATGAGTTGCAAGAAATTTAGTTAAATTAATTACACCAGCTTTAGACACTGAATAACCTGGATGTTTATGTTTTCCATTATACAGATCTGGTCTTGCTGAAACAATCCCTGTAGTTGCTGAAAAATTCACTATGGTTCCTTTTCTATTGTTTTGTGCAAATTCTCTACACACGGAAAATAATGTTGTTAAATTAATTTCTAGAAATTTAGAAAATGAATCCAAAGTAATATCAAAGATTGTCCCTCTTTTCTCCCCTGAATTTATCGTATCATTTAATGCGAAGCAATTTACTAATGCATCTGCTTTATTTTTAGAAAACCATTCCTTGACAAATTCTTCATTTGTTAGATCATTTCCAAGCTTTAAATCTAATTTATAAACCTGATATTTTTTTGAAAGATAATTTGATATTTGTTTCCCTAACAATCCTTCAGAACCAGTAATGATAATTTTTTGCTTTTTCATTTACTATCAAACATTTTCTAATACTTATCAACATATTGTTTTACAAATTTCTTGTATTGGATACAAGTTTCTTCAGGACTTTGCATGTTATCTAGTCTAGCTCCCTGTAAAATTAAATCTCCTGAGTACCCTATTTTAGAAAGTGTTTTAAAAAATAATTCAAAATTTGTATCACCTTTACCCAACTCTACAGTGCCTGCTCCAAATTGTCTATCTTTAATATGGATATTTTTAATTAATTTGCCTAAAGTGATTAATTCTTCTTCTGAATTATATCCTAAGGATGTACTATTACCTGTGTCATAATTAGCTACAACATTTGGATCTTCAAATTTTAATAAAAATTCTTTAAATTTGGTTGGTTTAAAATCACTCTCTAATGTTAAGCATACGTTATTTTTTTCTAATAGTGGAATAATTTTTTTCATATTTTGAATAAATTCTTCTTCATCATCTTTTGATTTGATTGATGCTGAATCTACTAGAGGAATTTCTAAATACTTGATCTCTAATTTATTGCAAACACCTATCACATATTCTAATAGTTTCAAATTTTTTTCTAAATCAAATTCAGAAATTTGAAAAAGTGGTTTTTCCATAAAATTATCACAACATATTGAATTAATTTTAATATCATATTTTTTTGAAAAATAATTAATTTCATTTATTCCATCATCACTCCTAATTGGATTTTCATTCAGATCAAGAATCCATTCAATTACATCAAAATCATATTTTCTTGCAATTTCAAATTCCTTTCTCCATGATTTTGTTGGAAATGCTTGAATTTTATCGTCAATTCTTTCTGATAATCTACCAATCATTGTTCCTATCTCAATCATTTTACCACTCTATTTCCATTTAACATGACTTATTAATTATTTTTTTAATCCAATAATCCATGAATTCTAAACTAAAGAACAAAATTAAGAAAATTAATCTATTACTTACTGATGTTGATGGTGTATTAACTGATGGTGGAATGTATTATTCATTAAAAGGAGATGTAATGAAAAAATTTTTTGTAAGAGATGGAATGGGAGTAACTTTATTGAGAAAACATGGAGTTGATACAATTATAGTTACTAAGGAAAAAAATCCAATAATTATTCAATGGTATAAAAAAATGAAAGTGAAGAAGCTTTATGATGGAATTTTAGATAAAGGTGAAATTTTAAACGAAATTTGTAAAAAATTTAATGTTATACCTGAACAAGTTTGTTATATTGGCGATGACATTAATGATATTGGATTACTAGAAAAAGTTGGATTTTCTGTAGTTCCAAATGATGGAATTATGGATGCAAAAAAAATTTGTGATTATGTGACTGATGTTAAAGGTGGTAGAGGTGTTTTAAGAGAAGTCGCTGATATGATTTTAGACGTCCAAAAGGTTAAATCTTAATTTTATTTCATAATAATAATATGGTCTTTGTATCTGCTGAAATTGGAATAAATCATAATGGTGATATTGATATCACAAAAAAACTTATTGATATAGCTAAACAAGCAGGATGTGATGCAGTAAAATTCCAAAAGAGAACCATTGAAAAAGTTTACTCTAAAGAAATTTTAGATTCATCTAGAAGCAGTCCTTGGGGAACTACTACTCGAGAACAAAAACTTGGTTTAGAATTTGAAAAAAATGAATATGATGTTATAGATAAATACTGTAAAGAAAAAAATATTTTTTGGTATGCATCTGCATGGGATGTTGATAGTCAATTATTTTTACAGACTTATGATTTAAAATATAATAAAGTAGCTTCTGCTATGTTAACAAATATTGATTTACTCAAAATTATTGCAGGAGAAAAAAAACATACTTTCATAGCAACTGGTATGAGCACTTTAGAAGAAATTCATCAAGCAGTTAGTATATTCAAAGAAAAAAATTGCCCCTTTGAATTAATGCATACTAATAGCTCTTATCCAATGAAACTTGAGGAAGCTAATATCAGATGTATTGATACTTTAAGAAATGAATTCAATTGTAATGTGGGATATAGTGGACATGAAACCTCTTCATATGCTGTGTGTGTATGTGCTGTTGTAGTTGGTGCAACTTCAATTGAACGACATATTACTTTAGATCGTTCTATGTATGGATCAGATCAGTCTGCTTCACTTGAACCTATAGGTTTGATTAGAATGGTTAGAGATGTTCGCAGGGTTGAGAGTATTATGGGAGATGGAGTAAAGCGAATTTGGGATTCAGAAGTTCCAGTAAGAAAAAAACTTAGAGGAGTTTAAACACTTTCAAGATATGAGTGATAATAATATCTTAAATTCATTTGATGAAAGTATTAGAGTGATTTCTGACTCTAAAAAATTAATTGATGAAATTCAATCTGCATCTGATTTGATCATAAAATGTTTTTCAAATGATAACAAAGTAGTAATTTTTGGAAATGGTGGAAGTGCTGCTGATTCACAACATTTTGCTGCTGAATTTATTGGTAGATTTCAACTTGAAAGAAAAAGCCTACCTGCTATTTCATTAACTACTGACTCTTCAATTTTAACAGCATTAGGAAATGATTATAGTTTTGATGATATTTTTTCACGACAATGTGAATCTTTAGTTAAAAAAAATGATATTGTGATTGCCATATCTACAAGTGGAAATTCATTAAATGTAATCAATGGAATTATTTCTTCTAAAAATAATGGTGCCATAATAATAGGAATATTGGGCAATAACGGAGGTAAAATTAAAAATTTGGTCAATCTTCCAATTATTATTCCATCTAATAGTACACCTAGAATTCAGGAATCACATAGATTAATTCTACATATAATATGTGACTTGGTGGAAAAATATATTGCCAATAAAAAATAATTTAATTTTTATCTTTGTTTAAATTTTTTATATCGTAATTTATTTTAAAGACTTTAAATTCTTGGTTATATCCTTTATTTTTTGAATCATAAACTAATTCTAAATATTCATAATTTTTTCCATTATTATTTATTTCATTTAAAAATTTTGGAAGATTGGATTTATCATCTATTATAATATGTGTTAAATGATCTTTATTTTTTTCAATAAATTCTTCCAAAGTTTTTCCTTTTACTGAAATTAGATGTGTTTTAAATGATATTTCATCATAAGGTATTGGCCAATATAATGGAACTTGTAATGCTTTCATATATCTGCCTAATGTTGGATGATAATTTACGCCATCTGTAAATTGATTTATGTCTCTTGATATGCTGATTATTTCAATTTCTTTTTCATTATTCATTCTCCAATCATCTTTTTTATATTCATAAAAAATGACCGAACTTAAAATCAACCCAAAAATCATAACTATCAGCAAGTAATTTATTTTTTTGAATCTTGAAAAATATTCTCTAATTGCAATTGCTGAAAGTATGCTAAAAACTGGAAAAAGAAAATAGAGATATCTTGTATCTTGTGCAGGAACTGAATATGCATACAATGCAGGAATTGACATTGTTACTAGAAAAATTATTATAAATTTCTCTTTTTTCATAAACTTTCTCAAATACTGAAATACTCCAAAAGGAAGAAATAAAATGAAATTTGGAATTAAGACCCAAATTAAAAATTTAACAAATAATTCAAAACCTGTAAAAATTTTGTTAAAACCATTTGTTTGAGTTTCTATAGATGTTTGTACTGCTGCTCCAGCTGCTCTAATGAAAATTCCATCACTTCCTGAAACTTCAATTCTATTAATTAAGATGGGAATTAAAATTATAAAAAATACTCCTATTGCTGGAATAATTGTCTTAATTGAATTTTTCGTGAATTTATTTTGTACAAGAAAAATAATTGTTATTGCAAAGAAGAAGAAAATTCCTTCTCCTCTTACAATTGTACAAAATGATGCTAACACAAAAGATAACAGAACTGCTTTTCTTTCATTTTTTAATAATAATACTAATGATAATGCGCCTAAAAAAATATACAGTGGTTCATTTAACCCTGAAACTGAATTTAAAATTAATCTTGGATCAAAAATAAATAATGCACATCCAATAATAGCATATTTTGATTCTACAAATTTTTTACATAAATAATAAACAGGTATTGCTGTTAAACTTGATAATGTAATTGCCAACATTCTTTGTAATTCCATAAATTGGATGGATCCTTCTAATGGAATTACTTTAAACCAAAATGATAAAAATATTGGCCATCCATTATTGATGACAATCCATGATTCTGGTAAGTGACCTAATGCAAGAATATCTGATGCGTACAAAAAATATTTTAGACTATCAATTATTAGAGGAATATCGTTTGGAAAATAGTATAATCGTATGATTAGACCTAATACTATTATCGAGCCTAGAGAAAAGAAATGTTTTTGTTTACTTTTTTTTTGAAGTGTTTCTAAAACATTATTCATTATCTACGTTCTCGTACAACATTTACTAATGAAAATAACATGATTGATGTCATTGTTAATATCATTCCAAAAATAATTGAGCCTACTCCAATTAATGAAATATTTGTAATAATTCTTCCTGTACTAGTAAATTCCTGAATTGTCCAAATTGCAAAAAATAATCCAATTAATAAAAATCCAATTCCTGGAATTCCATAAAATTTCAAAGGATGTTCTATTGAAATAAACTTCATTGTACTTAGAATTACTGATGTACCCTGCGCAATTGGATTATGTGTTGAAGTTTCCCCCTCATACAATATTGTTATGGGTATTTCTTTTATCTTTAATTTTTGTTTATCTGCTTTTATCAAAATTTCAGTTGAAACCCCCATTCCACTTTCTGATGGGTTAATTTGAGCCAGCACTTTAGTATTATATGCTCTGAATCCACTTTGTGAATCTGTTATTTTTTTACCTGTTTGAGAATTTACAAGATTTGTTATAACTTTGATCCCTAATTTTCTATATTTTGGCATATCTGCTTTTCCATCTCCAGTAAATCTTGAACCAATAACAATATCTGATTCACCATTAATTATTGGTAAAATTATTTTTTCAATATCTGATGTCCTATGTTGCCCATCTCCATCAAATGTTACTAAGATATCATATTCTTTTTCTCTTGCCTTTTCAAACAAACTTCGGATCGCAGAACCATAACCTCTATTTGTTTGATGATTGATTGTCATAGCTCCCATTTTTTTAGAAATTTTTCCAGTATCATCTGTGGAGCCATCATTACAAACTATTACATCATATGACAAGTCTTGAAGTTTTGAAATAATACCTGCTATATTTTTTTCTTCATTATATGCTGGCAATCCTATTACTATTTTCATATTAATTCCTCATTTCCGATTATCTTAAAGATATTAAACTTAACCTACTAATTTTTACTTATACTATTCTTAATTGATTATTGATTTTTTGGCATGCCTAGCAAGGCCTCCAATAATCTTATTAAATAAAATATTTTCTCTTAGACTTCCAACTTCTTGAGGAACAAAAATCTCATCTTGAAACTCTGCAATTATTTGTACATCTTTAATTTTTCTTGAAATTTCTAATTCTTCTTGTTTTTCTGATATTTTTTTCCTATTTTTAATAATTTCTTTATACCCCTTAATTTTTTCAAAAAATAAACCTTTTTTGATATAATATAAAAAAATGAAAATCTCGACTAAAATCAAATAAGGTAATAATTTTTTTAATGTTTTTTTAGAATATTGTGTTAATAAACAATAAAGCCGATTTCTTTCTAGAAGAAAAAATTTTTTTTTACTCCATTTAAAACTAGAACTTTCTTTGTGATGAACAATTGCTGTTGGAACATAAAATGAATTGAAACCTAGCTTTAACGCTCTCCATCCTAACTCTAAATCATCATGATATGCCCACAAAAATGGATCCAATATACCTATATCATCAAAAATTTTTTTTGAAGTAAAAAGACAAGCTCCTGATGGATAATTAATTTTTAAATTTTCATCAAATTGTTTAGAATCTGTAACGCCTTTTCCTCTTGAAAATCCAAATCCAAAAATATGTATCATATTTCCTGCACTGTTTATTTTTTCGGGTTCATCCATAGATAATAATTTAGGTTGATACAATCCTTCACCTTTTTTATCATATTCTATTAATAATTCTCTTAACAAATTTTTATCAACTTTTGTATCTGGATTGAGTAAAATTAAAAATTCTCCCATTGCTGAACGAATTCCTATGTTGTTACCTTCACAAAATCCAATATTTTCTATATTTTGGATTAATTTTATTTGGGGAAATTTTTCTTTACATTCATTTTGACTATTGTCTGTTGAATTATTATCTACTACTATCAATTCTACATTTTGATATGTTAGTTTAGATAATGATTCTATACAATTAAAAAGTAACTTTCCAGCATTAAAATTTAAAATAATAATGCTAACTAATGGATTTTTATTCAATTATTATTGTTGTTTATACTATTAAATAAAAATGAATCAAATTTATGCGCGTTTGTTTAATTTCTGAAACTTATTTAACTTAATTTAATCTAGTAATGATGATGTCCTTTATTTTTAAGAAACTAGCAATTCCTGATGTAATATCCATAACACCTCATATTTTTAATGATGAGCGAGGTTATTTTTTTGAAAATTTACGCAATTCAATTTTTCAACAAAATGAAATAAACACCAATTTTGTTCAAGAAAATTTTTCTCAATCAAAAAAAAACGTTCTACGAGGATTACATTTTCAACAAAATCCAAAGGCTCAGGCGAAACTAGTTACAGTTATTTCTGGAGAAATATTTGATGTTGCTGTAGATTTACGAAAAAATTCACCAACTTATGGAAAATGGGTTAGTGAAATTCTTTCTGGAAATAATCACAAATCTCTCTATATTCCAGAAGGATTTGCTCATGGTTTTTGTGTTTTGAGTGAACGTACCACTGTATTATATAAAATTAATCAAGAATATTCTCCTGAATATGAAAGTGGTATTATTTGGAATGATCCTGAATTAAATATTTCTTGGCCTATTTCTAAACCAATACTCTCAAAAAAAGACCAAAACTTCCCTCTCTTAAAAAATCAACCCAATAATTTTGTTTCTTAGTATTTTTTATTAATTAAAGTTAAATAATAAACTCTAAGTTTCTTAATATGAAAATTCTAGTTTGTGGTGGCGCCGGTTTTATTGGCAGTGCTTTTATTCGTAATCATATTTCAAAATATCCTGATGATCATATTCTAAATATAGATAATCTATCCTTTGGTTCAAATCTACAGAATCTAACATCAATTTCTAATAATAAGAATTATGATTTCATACATCAAGATATTAGAAAACATGATGTTATTTCAGAAAAAATAAAAAATATAGATTTTGTAATAAATTTTGCAGCTGAATCACATGTAGATCGTAGTATTGCAAATCCTAGTACATTTATTGAAAATAATATCATGGGATCTTTTTCTGTATTGGAAGCAATTAGAAAATATGATAAACCGCTAATTTATGTTTCAACTGATGAAGTATATGGTGATGCTTCTGAAAAATCTTTACCCTTTAAAGAAACAGACATAATAAATCCAAGTAATCCCTATTCTGCATCAAAAGCATCTGCTGAACATTTAATATTTTCATATGTTAAAACATATGGAATTAAGGCATTGGTTACTCGAGCTTCAAATAATTTTGGCCCTTTTCAATTCCCTGAAAAACTTATTCCTAAAACAATTATTAGGGCATTAAAAAATCTAAAAATTCCATTATATGGGGATGGAAAACAAATTCGAAGTTGGATTCATGTTGATGATCATGTGGAAGCTCTTGAATCTTTAATGCATAATGAAAGTTGGGGTGATGTTTACAATATCACTGCTTGGAATGAAATTTCAAATATTGAAATCGTTAATCATATTTTAAAAATTTTAGATAAATCTGAAGATTTGATAGAATTTGTTGGTGATAGACCTGCACATGATAAAAAATACTCTATTGATTCTACAAATCTTCAAATTCAAACTAATTGGAAACCCATGCAAACCTTTGAGCATGCATTAACTTCAACTGTAACCTGGTATCAACAAAATCAAGAATGGTGGACACCACTTGCTGATGAAAAAACTCTCCATCCACAACCTTGGACATTGAACTGGGAAAAAACATGAAAATTCTTGTTACAGGTTCTTCTGGATTAATTGGTACACAACTCACAAGTGATCTTTTAAAATTAAATATTGAAGTATATTCTGCTTTTCATGATAATGTTCCCGAATATGGTATCCCCACTCATCTTGAACTAACTGATCTTGAAGAAGTTTCTCATATTATTCAAGAAATTAAACCTGATATCATTATTCATAGTGCAGCATTAACTAATGTGGATTTTTGTGAAAAAAATCCAATATTAGCAAATCTTGTTAATACAAAAGCAACAGAAATAATTTCAAATATTTGTAATCAAAACAAAATTGCTCTTTTGTACATTTCAACTGACTATGTTTTTGATGGATTCAAAGGAAACTATGATGAAAATATAATGCCAAATCCACTGTGTGTATATGGACAAACGAAATTAAAAGGAGAACAGTATATTCAAAAATACTGTTTAAATTATTGCATTGTTCGAACTAGTACTCCTTATGGAGTACATTCAATTAAAGAATCATTTCCTATGTTCGTTATAAATAAATTAATGAAACATGAATCAATTCAAGTAGTTGAAGATCAATTTACATCACCTACATACGTTCCAAATCTTAGTAAAATAATTATTGAATTAATTTTAAAAAACTTTTCTGGTGTATTTCATATATCTGGCAAATCTAGAATATCTAGATATGAATTAGCACTTTCTCTTGCAGAAAAATTACATTTTGATAAAAATTTGATTAAACCTACCATTTCTTCTAAGATGAATTGGAAAGCAAAGCGCCCCAATGACTCTTCATTAAATGTAAATAAAATAAATGATATATTAACTGAAAAACCTCTATCCATTGAAGAAGGTTTGAACTCTTTTATTACTGAATTGGAGTTAAAATAATCAATGAAAGGAATCATTCTTCATGGAGGTCATGGAACAAGATTACGACCGTTGACCCATACAGGTCCTAAACAATTACTTAAGATTGCAAATAAACCAATGTCACAATATGCTTTAGAAGATCTTAGAGATGCGGCAATTACTGATATTGCCATAATTATTGGTGATGTTCATCCAGAAAAAGTAAAAGAATTTTATGGCGATGGTACGCAATTTGGGGTAAAAATTACTTATGTCTTTCAAGATCATCCCAAAGGAATTGCACATGCAATTGGATTATGTAAAGAATTTGTAGGTAAAGAAAAATTCGTTGTTTATTTAGGTGATAATATTTTAAGAAAAGGTCTTAAATCATATGTTTCAAATTTCTCAACCTCTGATGATTCTGCATTAATATTACTTTCAGAAGTTTCAAACCCTTCACAATTTGGAATTGCAAAAATTGAAAATAATACGTTAATTCAAATTATTGAAAAACCTAAATCCCCTCCTTCAAATCTAGCTGTAATTGGAGTTTATTTCCTCACTCCTGAAATTTTTCCAATAATTGATAATCTTAAACCCTCTTGGAGAAACGAATTAGAAATTACAGAAGCATTACAAGAATTAATCTCCGTAAAAAATCCCCCAACATTTGATTATGTTGGTGGATGGTGGAAAGACACTGGCACTCCTGATGATGTATTACATGCAAACCAATTGATTCTAGAAACATTAGTAAAAGATGACGTTGATCATATGCAAATAGGTCAAGGTTCAAAAATTAATCCTTCTGCAAAAATTACTGGTCCAATCCTTATAGGGAAAAATTGTTCTATTGGAGAATCAGCAGTTATTGGTCCAAATGTGAGTATAGGTGATAATTCAAATTTGAATGAATGTCATATAAAAAACTCGATTATAATGGATGACTGTGAAATAAATTCAAAAATAATAATTGAAGATAGTATTATTTCAGATGGGACAAAAATTACCGGTAATTTTTCAAATAAATTCAGTATGTTATTGGGAGAACGTTCTAAAATTAAATTTTAATTATTTTGATTTATTTTTTAATATATGCAAAACTAAACATTCTAATGATTTTGGAATGACTGGTGATATTATTATTGATATTAACCCTAAAATACCTCCTAACAACAAAATACCGCGCTTAAGGAAACTAGTGAAAATAAAGAAGCCATGGTTACTGATTTACTATTCTCATTTCCTAATAATTCTGATGTAAAAATTAATGATAATCTGGCAGGCACTATTACTGCAATTGCCATGATTTGAATAATTTCTATTGATTTCATATATTTTAGAAATATTTATGGAATCAAAATAGGTGATAAAATAATAGTGAAATTTGTAATAATTCCTATAGATATGACCGTATATTTTTTAAACATCTAATTTTTAAATAAATTGAAGTTGAAAAATATTTTTGAACAAGATGGAGAGTCTACAAAATCTGACGTTCTAAAATTTTTGAAGAAGAATATCTGTTATTCAAAAATTGAAAATTTAATTGATTTTACCGTATATGATTGGAAGAACAATGACTCTAAAATTATTAAATTAGTTCAAAATGAATTTACATATGGGAAAATTATTATTCGTAGTTCTGCTATCGGTGAAGATTCTTCTTCTTCATCCCAAGCCGGTAAATATACGAGTATTTTGAATATAAATCCAAAATCAAAACTTCAAATAAAAAATTCAATAAATAAAGTTATTCAATCATATATTGATAACGGTAATTCTAATTTAAAAAATAAAATTTTAATTCAACAACAATCAGATGAGATTAAAATAAGTGGTGTTATTTTTACTCGTTCTGAACCTATGGGTTCTCCATACTATACAATAAATTATGATGTGGGAACTGCTACGGATAGTGTAACATCTGGTAAGACAACAAACACTGTTAAAATATTTAGAAGAATTAATAAAACCAAACTAACAAAAAATTGGAAATTTTTACTAAAATCTGTTCAAGAAATTGAGAATTTACTAAATTCTGATCTTTTAGATATTGAATTTGGCATTACTCAAAAACATGTAATTATTTTTCAAGTACGGCCAATAACAACAATTTCAAAACAAAATTTTAAAAATATTGATAAGCAAATACAAAATAAAATTTTAAAAAATATATCTTATTTTAAAAAACTTAAAAAATCTAATATAAAATTTGGTAAAAAAATTGCATTTTCAGACATGAGTGACTGGAATCCATCCGAAATTATTGGAAATAACCCTAACCGTCTTGATTATTCATTATATTTAGAGTTGATAATGAAAAGTATTTGGACAACGGGCAGGAGTGCTATTGGTTATAATGAAATAAATAATTATCCATTAATGTTCCAATTTGGAAATAAGCCATATGTTGATCTTAGAGCAAGCTTTAACTCATTGATTCCAAAAAATATATCAAAAAAACTCCAAAGAAAATTACTAAATTATTATTTTAACAAATTACAACATTCCCCATTTTTACATGATAAAATTGAATTTGAAATCGTGTTTACTTGCTATGATTTCTTATTTGAACATAGAAAAAATGAATTAATAAAATCAGAATTTTCTAAAAAAGAAATTAATGAATTAAAAGAACAACTTATTATTTTTACTAGTAATCTAATCAAAATTTTTCCCTCCAATTCAAAAAAATTACAAGAATCTCTAAATAATCTCTCTATAACTCAAAAAGAAATTAATTCTCTTACAAAAAAAAATTCTAACGATTTTAAAATTTTGATAAATTCAATTCCTATACTTTTAGATAATTGTAAAACTTTTGGAACAAAACCATTTTCAACTATGGCTAGATATGCTTTTGTTGGGACTATGCTTTTAGAAAGTTTGGTTCATTCTAAAAAAATCTCTCAAGATGATTATGATAATTTTATAAATTCTATCAAAACCCCATTAAGTGATTATAAAAATGATATTAAATTATTTTCAAAATCTAAAATAACTAAGAAAATATTTATGAAAAAATATGGTCATTTAAGACCTGGAACTTACGATATCACTATTCCAAGATATGATTCAAATTCTCAATTCTTTGAACATTTTACTATTAAAAACAGTAAATCTAAACCAAAATATGATCTTAAATTTTTTAAAAATATAGATACAAGTATCTTAGATGTTAATTCTCTTGATTTTCTTAACTTTGTAAACTCTGCCATTATACTTAGAGAAATAACAAAATTTGAATTTACAAAAACTTTAAGTGATTTGATTGAAAATATTGCAAAAGCTGGATCTCTTCTAGGATTCTCAAGAAATGATGTGGCTCATTTATCTATACATGATTTACTTAGAGCAAAAACCATGTCTAAAGACAAAATCATATTGTTCTGGAAAAAACAAATCATTCAAGAAAAAAAACGTAGACAAATTCTATCTTTCTTAATTTTACCACCGTTGATTTTTGATAAAAAAGATTTTGAAGTAATTGAATATTATGTATCAAGACCAAATTATATCACCAGTATGAAGACTTCTGGAAACATAATAAAACTTGATTCTCTTAAAACAATTCCTAATTTAGAAAATAAGATAATTTTAATTGAAAATGCAGATCCTGGTTATGATTGGATTTTCACCAAAAATCCCCGTGCATTAATTACAAAATACGGGGGATTAGCATCTCATATGGCTATAAGATGTGCAGAAGTACAATTGCCTGCTGCTATTGGCTGTGGTGAATTATTATTCGACAAATTATTAGATTCTGAAAAAGTTCTTCTTGATTGTAATAATCAACAAATCACAATTCTGGAAAATAAGACACTTGATCCTGAAAATGAGGCTAAAAAAATTCTAAAATTACTAGGATACATAAAGTAGACAATAGTTTATTTTTTATGATATGACCGATAAAAAATTAAAAATTGCAATATCTCTTCGTTTATCTCTAGCACAAAATTATTCTGAAAAACGTGATGCTCTTAGTCGTGATTGGCCTATATTTGTAGAAAAATTTAGTGGAATTCCTTTACTTGTCCCAAATTCTATCAAAAATATTAATGATTTTTTAATTGAAATAAAACCTGATGCGATAATCTTATCTGGAGGAGAAAATTTAGGAGAAAATCAAGAACGTGATACAACTGAATCACATTTAATAAAATACGGAATTGAAAACAAACTTCCTATATTTGGTGTTTGTAGAGGTATGCAAATAATGAATCATTATTTTGGAGGTTCGATAACTACAACTAATGATAAAAAACATGTGGGAAAAAGTCATACTATTGAAATAAATGATTCTAGATTAGAACCACCAAACAAAATTATTGTAAATTCATATCATGATAACGTGATTCATAAAACTGATTTATCACCAGATTTTGATATACTTGCAGAAAATCAAAATGATAAAACTATTGAAGCTTTAATTCATAAAAAACTTCCAATTGTTGGAGTTATGTGGCATCCTGAAAGAGAACAAAATGAATTTAATCTAAAACTTGTTGAGCGTGTTTTAAAAAATGACTTTTGATCACTCTAAAATAAAATCAATAATTTTAGCTGCAGGTCAAGGAACTAGACTCTCTCCTCTCACAAATGATAAACCTAAATGTATGGTTGAACTTTTTGGGAAATCTTTACTACAACGTCAAATTAAGACTTTTCAAAAATGTGGCATATCTGATATTTCTTTAGTTGTTGGTTACTTGGGTGATACCATCAAGGTGCCTAAAATTAAATATTTTCAAAACACTGATTATCAAAATACCAACATGTTAGAAACTTTATTCTGTGCAAAAAAACAACTCACAGGCTCTGTAATTGTTTCATATGGTGATATAATATTTGAAGAAAAAGTTCTTAACGCATTAATTAATTCTGATGATGATTTTTCTATTGTTGTAGATAAAAATTGGAAACAATATTGGTCATTACGATTTAAAAATCCATTAGATGATGCTGAATCATTAATTATCGATGATGCTGAACATATACAAGAAATAGGTCAAAAAACATGTGATATTAATAAAATTCAGGCACAATACATAGGTTTGATGAAATTTTCAGGTGATGGATTAACCCAAATTAAGAGTTTATATGAAAAATTCAAGAAAATGTCTAAAAATAACACTAATCCATTAAATCCAAATCTTCCTTTTGAAAAATCTTATTTAACTGATTTCCTTCAAGCGTTAATTGCCGAAGGCTGTAATCTTAAGGCTATCCCAATTAATGGCGGTTGGTTAGAATTAGACTCTATAAATGATTATGATCTTTATAAAAAAATGTATGATTCTTGTGAACTCAGTAAATTAATAACTATTTGATCATTTTCTAATTTTAAATTAAAGTATGTTTTAAAATATATGATGAATAAAATCCCTGAAAATTCTAATATAATCTTAATAAATTTAGATGGATTACGAAGAGACAAAATTTCAAAAATCCCCTCTTTAGAATATCTAAAAAATAAATCATATTTTTTTAATAATATGTTTACTGTTGCCCCTTACACTTTTGCTTCTTTACATGCAATGATTTCTGGATTATATCCTTCAAGTAACGGAGTTGATGCATATTATAACATGTTTAATTTTAAAAAAGATGAAATTGAAACATTACCTGAACAATTAAAAAAACTTGGCTATTACACATGTTGTGATATTATTAGTGATTCAGTAATGCCTAAACAAGGATATGATGATTATCGTATTTTTGATGAAGAAACAGTAAATTTTGAAACTCGACATGATGAATTAATTAAAACATTATCTTCTAAAGAAAAATTTTTCTTATTCTTACATTATACTGAAGTTCATAAATACTTAGTTCGTGAAATTGTCGAAAAATATAAAGATAAAAATGATGATGAATATTTTAATTCCAAAATACAAAACAATGAAAGATATGAATCATATCTTCCCTTATGCGATAGATATATTTCAACAATAATAAATTCTCTGAAAAAGTATGGTATATATGAAAATACAGTTGTAATATTTTTCTCTGATCATGGAACTAGTATCGGAGAAAAAAAAGGAGAAAAATTTTATGGCGTTTTTACATATGATTACACAATTCAAGTTTTTTGTATGATGCATTTCAACAATAATTTTAACAATGTAATCCCTCAACAATGCTCTACAATTGATATTGCTCCAACAATTTTAGATTTTTTAGATGTCAAATCATCCTACAAAGATACATCTATTGAAGGTAAAAGTTTGCTAAACTTGATCCAAAATTCTTCATTGCCAGATAGAGATATTTTTGTTGAAACAGGGGGTCTTTATGGACCATGGCCATCCCCTAAAAAACATAATGTTTTCTGTTTAAGAAAAAATAATAAAAAATTGATTTACAATGATACTCCCCAAACCTGGGAGTTTTATGATTTGTTAGATGATCCTAATGAAAATCATAATATTTTTTCTAAATCTCCCGAAATAAAATTATTTCAAGAACAACTGATTTCATTTTTAAATCAAAATAAAATCACTACAAACTTGTCTAAACTTCATGAATAATTTTTTCTTCTTCCAAAAACTGTTTTATTATTTTTGCTATTACTTTATTACCTTCTTCAGAAAAGTGTCCACCATAATCATTATCATCTGAATACATATCATCTAAATGCTTATCATCTAAATGCTTATCATCTAATAATTTTTCAATGATATCGATATAGTGTAAATTAGGCATATTTTTTAATTCATTTGAAAATTCCTTAACAAAATTTTTAGATTTTTTTATTGATAATAAATCATCTTTTTGAGGTAATAATGTAAATATTGGTATAAAATTTTCTTGTTTTGCATATTCAATATATGCGGAGATAATTTTCTGAAATAACTTTATTGCACTTTCATCATGAAAAAGACTAATTCTCAATTTCAAATTTATTTTCATAATTATTTGCATTGGTCTCCAATCAAAGAATTTAGTACTTATTCCTATATTTTTTAAAATAAAATTTCTGGTTATCCAAAAAATTATTCCAAAATTTCTTTTAGGATTTCTAAATACCGTTAATGAATATGGGAATGTGATAATTTCTTTTTTAAATTTTTTATTGTAAAAATAATCATTTTCTTGAATCGTCTTTAGATAGTTAGAATATGCGGAAAATTTTTCTTTTTTATCGATAAAATTTTTTACTAAAACTAATTCATCATCTTGAATTTTATATCTTGGTTTAAATGCAAATGTATTCCCATACTCGCAATAATGTTTCCAACAACTAAGAATTCTACTGATTGTATCTGGTACTACACCTAAAATAACAATTTTTGTCCTATTTTTAGGAAATTCTCGCTTAATTCTAATTAGACTTTGATCAATTCCATGATTTCCTACACCGAAATTAACAACATTTTGATTCAAACTCTCTGAAAGAAAATATTCCCATGTCTGATTATCGTTTACCTGTCGACAAAAAGTAAATGAATCTCCATAACATGAAATTAATGGTTTTTTTGAATCAAAATTAGGATTTGTTCTAGCCCCAATTTCATTTGTTGTCCATTTCACTGTTCCTTCTTTCCCTTTTTCCTCGTGATTGGTATTTGATTTTCGTACCCAACCTAATTCTTCATCAAATCCATGCTCAAAAAATTTTTCTAAATCTTTGTGGGATAAATTTGGTTTTTTATCAGAAGAAATTATTAACCACTGAAATTTTTCCCTTACCCATCTTATCCAGAAAAAAGCAATTATTTCTATTAATATAAAAATTGAACAAATTATAATTCCATAATCTAGAAGCATTTATCATTCATACTCCATTTAACCCTTAAAGATATCCTAATTTTCTAAGCTCTTTTTTAACTTTCTCATCATGATCTTCTTCATTAGATTTATCATTAATACTCTTAATTACTTCTTGTTGAATATTTTTTAAATCTGCTTCCATTTTTTGTACTATTTCATTTTCATTTTCTGCAATATTATTTTCTTCCAGTGGATCTTTTGTTAAGTCATACAAATGATTTTTTGCTGTTGAATCTGAAGCTGCTCTGAAATATTTGTATTTTGAAGTTCTAATGCCACAAACATCTAATTTAGAATGTTTTAACATCAATTCTCTTTCCATGTAAACATAAGATTCCTCTAATTTTTCTCCATTTATAATGGGAATTAGACTACGTCCATCTATATTTTCATGATGCTCAAATTGGAGTAATTCTAGAATTGTTGGAAAAATGTCCACTGTTCTTACTAAATCATTAATTTCTTGTGCTTGAATGTTTGAATTTAAAATAATCAATGGGATATGAATTAAATCATCATAAAAATAATGATCGAGTTGCGATCTAGTATGTAGTAATGCCCGTTTTTGTGAATTTGTCAAATTTAAATTCATATCATCCATTTTTTTTTCATTTGTTTGTTTTTCAGCTTTTTCAAAAATATGAAAACCTATATTTTTTCTAACTACGACTGGTAATCTCTTAGAAATTTTTCTTAAAAATTTCTGACTTGAGTGTGGTTCAAAATTAACAATTTTATCCTCTACTTGTATACAATGAACAAAATCTCCATGATCTGCAGTTAAAATTACTATTGTGTTTTCTTTATCAATTGAATTTAGAATTTTTCCTAACCAATAGTCTACTTGAGATACCACTCTTTCATATCTATTGACTCCAAATTCATTTTTATCAAATTCTTTTGATGGCCAATTTGGTAGATGCAAGTCATTAATATGAATATAATAAAACCATGGTTCTTTTTCAAATGATTTAATTTTTTTAATAATTTTTTCACCTAAGCCATTAGAAAGGTTTTGATAATAATCATAAGTTTTATCTTTATTTTGAAAATCTTTTGTAATCTGATCAAGATAGCTAATTTTTGGAATTAACCCCATCGTTGAATATCCTTTTTTTTGTAACAAAGATACAAAATTTTGTGTATTATTATCTAAACTATAGTTATTTTTGATACTCACTCCGCTCCGAAAGAAAAATTTTGATGTAAACATACTTGTCATGGAACTTAATGTGCCATCAGAACAACTAAATGCATTATGAAATACTGCTCCTTTTTTTAGGAGATTATCAATATTTGGAGTAATTGATGTTTTTTGTTTTGTAAAAATTTTATCTGCTCTTAATGAATCAATTACAATAAACAGAATATTTAATTTCAAATCACTTTTCTCTATATGTATTTAAATATAAATTCAATTTTAATATTTTATTTATGACACACAGCAATCAGTATACGTGGTTTTTGTGTGGCTTTATATGGAATTGGCTTATAATTTCCATCTGTATCATCAATAGAATTATACATAAAACTGTAGAATCTTTCAGGAAAAATTTTTGCATACATTTTTTTTGTATCTAATTTTACTCCTTTTAAAACCATATTTCTAAAAAATTTTTTCCCAGTACTGATATCTGTAATTAATCTCTGTGAAAATAACTCAAATTTTGGAAATTTTTCACTAATAATTTCATTGAATTCTTTTACTGTTAATTCTTTTTTATGAAAATAATTTGTATCTTTATCATCATCAGTTCTTGATTCTAAGTTAGGAGTTGATATGATTAATATGCCATCTTTTTTTAAAACGCGTTTTAATTCACTAATAACAATATCTTGATCTTTTACATGTTCTAATGTTTCAAATGAAACTATACAATCAAATTCTTCATCTGGAAAATCCAATTTTTTTATATCGTTTAAAATGAATTTAATATTTTCTTTTTGATATTGTTTTTTTGCATAATCTATCGTTTCTTTTGATATGTCACTTCCAACTACATATTTGGCACCTTGATCAATTAATATTTCGGAACCATATCCTGAACCGCATGCAATGTCTAGAACTTTTTTTGATTTGGTGTAATTTGCAGCAAAATTATATCGTGCTATGTGTTCTTTGTAAATATTAGTTTCAGGTCCACAGAAACTTTGATCTGGGATAATCCTTTCGCCTGTATATTTCATTGATACTTATTTTATTTCTAGTTATTAAAATAATTACTTTCCCCGGTTTAATCCATTTGTCAAATTTAAATTTATTAATCCGATAAAACAAAAAATTACATGTCAAAAAAAGAAGTTGAAAATTGGAAAATCCCATTGTATAAAATTTACACTGATGATGAAGATATTAAATTAATAACAAAAATTGTACGTAGAGGAAGTAATTGGGCCATTGGTCCAGAAATTGAAGAATTTGAGGAATCTCTTAAAAATTATGTTGGTTCTGACTACTGTTTAACCTTAAATTCTGGAACGTCTGCTTTACATGCCTCTTTCTTGGCCTATGGATTTGGAACTGGTGATGAAATAATAGTTCCCTCATTTACTTTTGTTTCTACTGTTAATGCAACAAGATTTGTTAATGCTAGTCCAGTTTTTAGTGATATTGAAGAAAATACTTTCGGTTTAGATTCCGAATCTATTACATCTAAAATCACTTCAAATACCAAAGCTGTGGTACCTATGGATTATGGAGGTTCATCATGTGATATTAATTCAATTAAAAATGTGACTGATGAAAATAATTTAAAATTAATTGAAGATGCTGCAGAAGGTTTAGGATCTTCTGTTAATGGTAAAAAAGTTGGTTCATTATCTGATCTTGCAATTTTTAGTTTTTGTGGAAATAAAGTTTTAACAACTGGTGAGGGTGGGGCAATTGTTACAAATTCTAAAGAAATTTATAATAAAATTAAATCTATTCGCTCCCATGGAAGGGTAGATAATATTTCTTATTTTGACAATCCTTCTGATGCAGAATATGTTGGAGTTGGATATAATTGGAGAATGTCCTCTATAACAGCTGCTTTAGGTATTTCTCAAATTTCAAAATTAGACAAACTAATTAAAATGCGACAAGAAAATGCATCTTTCATTTCACAACATATTTCTAAACACAAACAAATTCAAGTTTCACAAAACCCTGAAAATATTTATCAAATGTATTCAATTTTACTTGAAAATAAAAAATTAAGGAATCAATTACAAAAATTTCTATTGGAGAAAAAAATCTTTTGTAAAATTTATTTTCAACCTATACATTTAATGGATTATTATAAAAAATATTTTAAAGATAAAATAATTTCTTTACCTGTAACTGAATCTATATCTGAAAGAATTTTAACATTACCTTTGTATCCAAATATGACTAATGATGAAAAACAATATTTAGTAGATTCTATAGATGAATTTTTTGAGAATTCTATTAATCTTTTGTAAGATTTATTTAAATTCCTTCAAGAAATACTCTTCGTTGCATTTCTTTTGAACCAAATAATAATTTATAATTACTATATTTCTCATCATTAAAGTTTTTAATTTCTCCCTCTTCTATTTTCTTTTTAATTTCTTTATATGCGTCTTCGATTTTAAATTCAGGTTTAAATCCCATTTGATTAATTTTATCCCCAGAAACTTTATAATTTCTTTTATCTTCATTTTCATTTGAAATTACAATTTCACAACCAGAAAGTTTACTGATTTGTTTAGCAGCATCTAAAATTGTCATATTTTCAGAAATTACATTGTAAGTTCCAGTAAGATCTTTTTCTATTGCAAAAATTAATGATTGGGCTGCATCATTTACATGTAAAAATGGTCTAAATTGATTTCCACCAAACACTGTAATTTTATTTTCTAAAATTGATTGCGCAATAAATAAATTTATGACTAAATCAAATCTCATTCTTTTTGAATATCCAAAAAGTGTTCCAAATCTTAGAATTGTTGGAGCTGTGTTAAGCCAATTAATTGCTCTTTCAGATAGATACTTTTGTTTTGCATAATAATCCATTGGAGCAACTTTTGATTTTTCTGTAATCATTTTTTCTGGTTGAGAACCATAAACTGAACAAGTACTTGAAAAAATATATGTTGGAATTTCATGTAATGTACATAATTCTGCTATATTTTTTGTTACAAGATAGTTTATTTCTTCACTAGTTCTTGGTTCTATGCTGGATGCTGGCATTCCAACTACTGATGCTAAATGAATAACACCGTCTATTTCCTTTAATGATTTTACAATGGTTGTAAGATTTCTTAAATCATCTTGGATCAATTCAAAATTATCATTTTTTAGGCATTCTTGAATCGATTCTTTTCCATACCATAAATCATCTAATACTCGTACTTTATGCCCTTTATCCAGTAATTTCTGTGATAGTGTAGAACCAAGATAACCTGCACCGCCAGTAATTAAAATATTCAAATTCGTAATTTTATGAGTAAACTTGAATATAAATCACTTATTCCTTTTCTTGGACACCCTCTATCATTTTTAATGATATTTCTACATGTTTTTCTGATGCATTACCTTGAAAACTAATAATTTTTTCTAAAAATTCTTTTCTTCCGTTCTCTAATTTTTTCTTTGTAATATTGTCAAATAAACAATTATGAATAGATTCTTCAATTTTTTCTGGATTGCTAACTTCAATTACTGCATTTAATTTTGAATATGGAATTCCAATATCATTTTTGATATATGGTAGATAGATTATTGGTTTATCTAAAATAATTGATTCATCTAATACTGTAGAATTCACTGTAATTATTAATGATGCATTTGAAATTAATTCTATTGTATTTGCATCTTTTAGTATTAATGCATCTGGAATAATTCTCTTAATTATTTCGATAATGTCAAGTATTTCTTGTGGTCCTTGTGTTGGATGCCTTTTGATTATTATTTTTTTATTTAATTTTTTTACTTCTTCAAGTGTTTTTTCAAATAATACTTTAAATTCATTAATTACAGAAATTGAATTAAAATAAGAATATGTTGTAGATGGAAAACCACCTGTTAAAATTAAAATATAATCTTCAGATTTTTTAGAATTAAAAAATATTTTATCATATTTTGGAGCACCCCCAATTACTATTTTTTCTGGATCTGCTCCACACTCAATTGAATTTTTCATATCGTTTTCTCCCCATAAAAATATTTTATCTGCAATTCTTTGTTTTGCAAATACCATTGGCCATAACTTTCCTTCTGGTTTTAAAATCTGTAACGAGCCTGCTAAAAATAGACATGTCGGAATTTTTTTATTTTTAGATATATTTATTATAGTTTTATCAAACCCCCAATCATCTAAAGTCCAAACTAGATCAATTTTTCTAGAATTTAATAATTTTTCGACTTGAATAATAACATTAATAGTTTCTTTAAATCGTTTTTTACAAATATCCATTAATTCATTTTCAAAAATTTTCAAAAAATCAAATTCTTTAATTGTAAAAATATTTTCTAAATTAGAATTTTTAAAATTTATTTTTTTAATTATATTATTAAAATCAACTTCAACTCTTTCTTCAGATTTATTTAAACTAAGTTTTTTTATATTAAATTTTTTTGCTATTTTTAAACTACTATTATCCCATAACAATGGTTTTCTGTTATTCAAACATTCTATGTTAAATCCAAGTTTAAAATATTTTTCAAATAATGATTCATGCCAATTTAGATTAAAATCTAAAAATAAAATCGTTTTTCCTTCTTTCCTTCTTTCCTTAAACATTGTCATAAGATTAAATCTTTGATTTGAAGTAAATTCATAAATATTTTTTAAAATTTTAAATTGATTTTGTGAAATAGATACTTCTATATTTTTTCCAAAAATATTTAGTGAAAAATTTACTTTATTGAATTTATTTTTAAATTCTTTAGGTGGATCATTTAATTTTTCAATTTTAATTTTATTTACGATACAAATTTCATATGCAATTAAATCTAAAATTTTATTACTATGAGTTGTAAAAACTAAATCTGGTTTTATTATTTCTAAACTTTTTTTAACTAAAAAAATTCTATGTATATATTTTAATAAATTTTGAAATAATTCATTTTGTATTGTGAGTCCTAAATTAATCCCATTATATGTAAGATCTTTTTCTAATTTATTATTTTTACACCATTCTTTAGATATATCATATGTTAATTTATCAATCTCTAAGTAATCTCCTACTCCTAAAATTTCTTTTTCATTCAGTGTTTTTATTTTATGTTTTTTAAAATCATTATCTATAATGTGATTAAGACAAATAATCACACAATTTTTTTCTAAATTAATTTGTTTTTTTGTTTTTTCTGAAATTTTTTCTGAATCTATTAGATATAGAACCTTTTTTGTCATTTTCTAAAATTTAATTTAATAGGTAATAATACATTTGGATTTTTATAATTTGATTTTATATTAGTAGTACTGCTAATCTTATAATTTTGTAATCTGCTGTTTCAATTTCCATTCTTCGTTTTCTTTTTTCCAAATTATTGATCTTCTATAGTTATCAAATACTTGATTTAATTCATCCATATTCATATCCATATAATCTAAAAATAAATCTAAATGTTTTGATGGGAATTCCCCATCGTAGTTCCTAACAAATTCTACACCTTCATCTCTTGTGATTATCTCTTGTCTTACTTGATGTGCAGTATCAGACGTTGCACGCCCAATTCCTTGTTTAATGAACATAAGATAATAATGAAATCCATCTAATTTATCATCCAAGCTTGCAAAATTTGTATACGTCCCTTCTGTTCTTTTTTCATTTATTTTATAACCACAATATTTTTTTGCTATTTCCAAATGTTCTTCTGGTTTCCAATTTTCATAATAACTAAAATAATGTTCTTCAATGTTTATTTTATCTAGTTCTTTTTTTAATGGTGGTAAATACAATTGTAAATCTTCAATTCTTACACCGTCTGGCAGCCAATTTTCTTTGGGTAGGCCTGATGCAGCAGCTGGCGTAGGTAATCCTGTAAATTTATCTTCTATAGTACTTGTTGATATTTTTAAAGTAGGACAATCATAATCCTGCACACTACCACCATATTCCAGATCACCATTTTCTCCATACATTACAAATGGAATATTAAATTTCAAAGCACATTGTAGAGGAACATTAATCTGTCCATATGCAAATGGAATAAAATTATCCCCAAGTTCTATTAATGATGCTTTAGAAAGTTTTCGATGTATGATTCCATCTGGTGTAAATAAAATATTATCCTGTCCTGTATAACACATATTGAATAAATTTTCTTGCCCAATGTCTGTTGGAACTGCTGGTGCCCAAGTTACAGTTAATGGTTTCATTCCATATTTTTCTTTTAACATATAACTAACATAACTACTATCTTTCCCTCCACTTGATGGTACAATTACATCCCAAGTACCATCATTTTTTCTATGTTTATCACATAATGCTGATAACTCTTTATCTCTCTTGTCCCAATCAATAAATTTATTCTTATATTGATGAAAAACACAAGGAGAACAAAACCCTTTATCGTTAAATTGAATTCTAGGTCTTTGATTAGACATTGTACAATTTTTACAAAAAACTACTTCTTTATCTGGATCAATAGTTTTTAAATCTCTAAAAATTTCAGGAAGTACTAAATTACTAGGCATAATTCAACTTTTTTTCTATTATTCTTAAAAGTGTACTGTATAATATTTGTAAATTTCTGATGAAATTATTATTTTTTTTCAATAATCTTATATTCGTAAAGATTAGATGTTTAATTATATATGATTTCTAAAATTAAATCACCTGTCTATATTGTTGCTGAAGCTGGAATTAATCATAACAGTGATATTGAAATTGCTAAAAAAATGATTGAAGTTGCATCGAAATGTGGTGCTGATGCAATTAAATTTCAAACCTTTACTCCTGATGAATTATTTTCAGAACTTATTAATCCAAAATTATATAATTTGTCAAAAACCTGGGTTCTTACTAAAAATGATCATTTTGAATTACAGAAACATGCCAAAAAAAATAAAATTGCTTTTTTTTCTACCCCTTGTGGAGTTAAATCTGCTAATCTTTTAAAAAAAATAAAAGTACCCTTCATGAAAATTGCTTCTGGTGAAATTACTAACTTGGATTTAATTGACTATATTTCAAAAATGAAAATTCCAATGATGATTTCTACTGGAATGACTTCTATTTCTGAAATTTCCAAAGTTGTTGAAATTGTTCAATCCAATAATTGCCCCTTTTCTTTATTACACTGTGTTTCTAGCTACCCTGCAAAACATTCTGATGCAAATTTATCAACCATTTCATATTTACAAAAGACATTTGACATACCTGTAGGCTTTTCAGATCATACTTTGGGAATCGATGTTAGTTTAGCTGCAGTAGCATTAGGTGCCACTATTATTGAAAAACATTTTACTCTTGATAAAAATATGGCTGGGCCCGATCAAAAATTATCTATTGATCCAAAAGAATTATCCGATCTTGTAAAAAAAATTAGAGTTATTGAAAAAGCAATGGGGTATTCTAGAAAAACAATTTACAAAACTGAGGAATCATTTAGGACAAATATGCGTAAAAGTTTAGGAACAACTCAAAATATCCCTGCAAATACTATCATTAAACGCTCTATGATTACTTCTTTTAGACCTGGAATTGGAATTCCTCCCTATCTCATTGATGAATTTATTGGAAGAAAAACTAAAAAAACTATCAAAAAAGGTTCTCTTTTAAATTGGGATTTTTTCTAAAAAGTTATTTTATTGAATAATTTCATAATATTATTAATTTGAGTCAAATGAAAAAAATTACAATAAGATGTTTAACTTATCCATCTAAAGGATATGGTAATTTTAGTAGATGTTTAAATATTGCAGAAAGTCTGTCACAACGTAATTGTGTTATATCATTTGTAATAGATTATAATGAATTTGTAATTAATGAACTTAAAAAACGTAAATTTAATTTTATTTCTATCCCTCTTTCTAAACCTATTTCTCAAAAAAATAATTTATTTAAAAATTATCTTAAACAAAATAATCCTGATTTATGTATAATTGATATGCGTGAATATGGTGAAAATTTATCAAAAAAATTACTTAATTTTAATTTTAAAATAATTTTATTTGATGATGCTTGGAGTAAACAAGTATATGCTGATATGATTTTTAATGGAACTAATATTGAATCATACCATAATTATAAATTAATTAATAAAAACTCTAAACTTTTTTTAGGTACTAAATATTGGATTCTTGATAAAAATTTTAAAGTTTTTCATAAAAAACTATCATCAATTAAAAATAAAAAAATAAATTCAATTGTTATCTCTATGGGAGGTTCTGATAAATACAATCTTACTACCTCCACTGTGAAATCTCTTTTGAATATTGATCATTTACATTTATCCATAATTATTGGACCCTTTTTTTCACACACTAAAAGTTTAATGAAAATTATTTCTTCTAATCCCAATATATCATTACATACATCACCCTCAAAAATTTGGAAAATATTTTCAACAGCAGATATTGCAATATGTACTGGAGGAAATACTTTATTTGAGTTAGCATGTATGGGAATTCCCACATTATGTATTCCTTCTGTTGAACATGAAATAAAGTATACTGAGAAATTTAATTCACAGAATTTTTCACTAAATTTAAAATTACGAGAAAAAAATTCTGAACTGATTAAATCGTCAATTTTACAATTAATTTGTGATGTTAAACTTCAAAAGAAAATGTCTATTCACGGTCAAAAAATTATTGATGGTAGGGGTTTATCACGTGTAACTAAAGAAATTCTCAATTTATTATGATAGTTTTTAAAATATAAGAAAAATAACCTAACTATGGATAAATGGATAAAGCCTATAATTGAAGATGGAAAATTTACAAAATACAACTATATTGTTCAACACCCCGAAAATCTTAAACTTGGGATCTGTTTTGATATTGGTTCTTTTACCTACATCAATAGTCGTTTTGGGGTGGAAATACAAGATTATGTTCAAATTGGTTCACATTGTTCTATCTATTCTCACTCTACTATAGATTCAAAACAAGGACCTGTAAAATTAATGGAAAATTGTAGAATTGGTACTCATAGTACAATTATGCCTAATGTAACAATTGGAAAAAATTCTATTGTTGCTGCATATTCATTCGTTACTAAGGATATACCTGATAATGAAATTTGGATTGGGGTTCCAGCTAAATTCAAACAAAAAATTTAGTATTCATAAATAACACAAAATTATAAACTGTAGTTAAATTTTTAAAATATATGAAAAATCTTGCAATAAAAGGAGGTACAAAAACTCGTTCTACTCCTTTTCCTAAACATCCAATTATTGGACCTGAAGAAAAGAAACAAGTTTTAGATGTTTTAGAAAGTGGAAATATCTCTACTTTCATTGCTAGTCCTGGAGAAAATTTCTTAGGCGGTAAAAAAATTAGAGAATTTGAAAAAAAATTTTCTACAAAAATTGGTACAAAATTTGGTGTAGCTTTTAATTCTGCATCCTCCGCTTTACATGCTGCCGTAGTTGCAGTTGGAGTTAATCCTGGTGAAGAAGTAATTGTACCTCCAACAACATTTACTTCTACTGCAACATCATCATTAATGCATAATGCAATTCCTGTTTTTTGTGATATTAAATTTGATACTTTTTGTATGGATCCCAAAAAAATTGAAAAATTAATTACTCCTCTTTCTAAAGCAATAATACCTGTTCATCTTTTTGGTCATTCATGTGACATGGATGAAATTCTTGAAATTTCAAGAAAATATAATTTAAAAATTATTGAAGATTGTGCTCAATCTATTGGTGGTGAATATAAAAATAAAACACTAGGAACAATGGGAGATTGTAGTATTTTTTCATTTCAAGAATCAAAAACAATTATGACTGGTGAAGGTGGTATGCTTCTAACTGATGATGAAGATATTGCAAATGTTGCTAGAATGGTAAGAAATCATGGAGAAGTTGTTTTACCCACGATGAAACAACGTTCGTATAAAACCGAATTTTTAGGTTGGGGTTATAGGATGACTGAATTAGAGGCTGCAATTGGAATTGCCCAAATTGATAAATTAGATTCATTAAATGATCAAAGAATTAAAATGGGATCTTATCTTTCTGAAGAAATTAATAAAATTGATGGTTTAAAACATGTAAAATATGATCATGTTAAACATGTTTACTGGATGTTTAGTTTTACTTTTGATGAAGTTGCAATTGGGATTCCAAGAAATTTATTTTGTGATGCATTAAAAGAAGAAGGTATTCCTTGTGCAGCTGGTTATGTTGAACCACTATATCTTAATCCATTATATCAAGAAAAAAAGGCATTTGCATTCAAGCACTATTCTGGAAATGTGAACTATGAAAAAGGCATTTGTCCTGTTGCAGAAAAACTTTATGAAACTGATTTAATTAATACTATTGTTTGTAGACCGCCTGCAACGTTAGATGATATGAAAGACATTATTTTAGCTATTCATAAAATTATTGAAAATAAAAATGAATTAATTTGATAAATGATTAGATAATTTACTCATAAAAAAGAATTAAATGCTAAATTATGTTAATGTGGAATGATGACTGATAAATTCTTTTTAAAAAATAAAAATAATTTTTTACGTGATTCTTCTGATGAAGATAATTTATTTATTTATAATCTAGTTAAAAAATTTCTAAAAAGTGATCTTTCTGTAACTTTTTTATCCTTACCTCCAATTGATGAATTTTTTAAAATTAAGATTAAACGATATATAATTTCAAATGGAAAAGAATCTTTAGGATTTGTTCAAATTTTAGAAAATAATGAAGTTGGTTATTTTTTAGAAAAAAAATTTCAAAATAAAGGAATTGGAACTGAGTGTGTAGAATTATTGATGAAATTAAATCCTCGTAAAAGATTTTTTGCAACTATAAATAATAAAAATGAATCTTCAAAAAAATTGATTAAAACTCTTGGATTTAAACCAAAAGCAACTATTTATGAAAAAATTATTGATTCTTAAATTTTTCTTTTAAATTATTATAATCATTTATGCCTGCTTTAGCTGAATACTTCTCATTTATTTTTCTAATTTCTGGATTTTCATCTAAAATATTTAAAATTTCATTCATTCCAAAAAATTGATTTTTTGAATATAATTTATTATAAATTTTTTTCACAAATTCTAAATCTTCTTGATAATCCACTGTCCATCTTAGTTTAGATAGATCTTGTTCATTTTTAATATTAATTATGTAAAAATCATTTTTATTTTCTATCATAAATCTGTAAAAATATTCTCTCCAAAATGATCCTTTGAGAGTTAACCACATTTTTTTAATTGTACTGAAATTAAATATTGAATATTGCATTCCTTCTGGAAAAGTTTCTTCTACACAGTTTGTAATTAAATCTGGTTTATTTTTTGAAGACAGGAATAAATTAATACCATTTTCAATTAATTTTATATCAATTAATGGACAATCTGCATTAATTTTTACTAATATATCGCAACTAAATTTTTCTCCTGTCTTGTATATTCTATCAATTATATCATCTTCACTACCTGCAAAATATGCAATATTTTCTTTTTTTGCAAATTCAATTAATGGTTTATCTGTAGATTCATTAGTTGTTGAAATTATTACTTCTGAAATTGAAGATATTTTTTGTAATCTATTAAAAATATGCCAGATTAATGGTTTACCTTCAATATCTGCAAGTACTTTACCTGGTAATCTAGTTGAACCCATTCGTCCTTGTATTACCGCAATAATTTTTTCCATATCTACTTTGAATCAATTTTAAAATGATTATTGGATAACGGTAATTTTATTTCTTTTTTATCCTTTAAAGATTTTATTGATGCAATAATTACTTCTAAAGATTTTAGTCCTTCATTTCCATTAGATAGTGTTTTTTTATTTAATCTCATTGAATTTATTAAATCTTTTAAACCTCTTTGAATAGGCGTTTCGTCAATTTTTTCTGTAATTATAATTTCTTTTTGTAACATTTTATAGACATTTGATATTTTTGATATTTTTGATAATTTCATTTCATTTTTAATTAAATCCATTTTTAATACTCCTTTCATACCATAAACTTCTATCTCAAATTTTGCATAATTACTATAATCTAATGAATTTATTCTACATGTTATTGAATTAAAAAATTTAATTATAATATCTAAATTGGGATCTTTCTCATTTAGAGACTTATTTGTAGTATACTCACTTTTAACATATTTTATTTCTCCAAATAACATTCTCAATAAATCAAACATATGAGAACCTGTATTTGCTATTCCAGCTCCATAATAGACATTTATGAATTGAATTTCACCAATTTTTTTCTCATCTAAAATTTTTTTAATTTTAGAATATATTGGATGAAATCTTCTTTGATGATCTATTTGCAATGAAATTTTATTTTTTTCACAAATTTCAATAATTTTCTTAGCATCCTTTATGGAATTACTTATTGGTTTTTCTAGAAAAATTGCTTTTACTCCTGAATTAGCAGCTTCTTTAACTATTTTTAGATGTGTAGAAACTAATGTGCATATTGATACACAATCTAAATTTTCATTTTTAAATAATTCACTCGTATTGGTGTATGTTTTTGAAATATTATATTTTTTTGCATATTTTTTTAATTTTTTTGTATCTATATCACATAATGCTACTAAATTTGTTTGAGTATTTTTAAAATATGCTCCTGCATGTGTTTTAATTAAATTACTCTGATTATCATCAAATCCACAACCAATTCTTCCACATCCTATTACTGCACAGTTTAATTTTTTCATAATTTTTTAAGTTTATTTTTTATTAAATCTATAGATAAAACTGGAGTTGGATTAATATTTCTTAGAATTGAAAGATATATTGTAGTGTAATCTAAAATATAAATTAATTGAGTTAATTTACTTAGAATATTTTCTTTATTTGATTTTATTTCATAAAATGGAATATTTTTTTCTAGAAAAATTTCTTTTATTATTGACCATCTTTCTTTGGTTTTGATATAATCATCTTCACCTTCAATTAAAATAGGTTGTAATGTTGAGTTATTTTCCCATGAAACAATTCCATTGTGAGAAGATTCTATAATGTCATCTATCATCACATGTGTTTTACTATTTTCTTGAAGTGAATTTTTAAATCTAATTGCAACTGATTGTAATCCCAATGGATAATAAATTATTGGTATATTTTTAATCCACTTTGCTATGTTTAATGATACATTATCATCATTTAGATTTAATGAATTAATTTTTTCTCTAGTTTTTTTTAATTCATTTATTGAATTAATTACATCTTCATTAGAAATTGGTAAAATTGGTAATAACACTTTCATCATTGAATATAGATATCCAACAAATGATGCTCTAGGTGAATGGTTCATTATGATTTGTGTATGATCTATTTTTTTATCCTTACAGATCTCTTTCATTTTTCCATTACTCGAAAACACAATAATTTTACAACCTAATTCAATACCTTCCTTTAAAACTGTAATAGTTTCAATTGTATTTCCTGAAACACTTGTACAAATTAGTAATGAATTTTTTTTTACTGTTTTGGGAAGACGATACCCTTTTACAATATCTACATGGATATCTGTTTTAGACAAAACACTAGCAAATACATCACCAATTGTTCCTGAACCCCCCATTCCAGCAAATACGATGTGAGAAATATCTTGTTTTGCTATTTGTTCAAAATTACCATTTAATGCATTTTCAGCAATTTCTGGCCAATTATCATAAATTTCATACATTCTACTTTTATCCACAATTTTCATTTTTTCTTGAGTTAGCACAATTTTTGTCTAATTGGCAAAAATATAACTTTATGAATTCCACATTTTTTCCTTTTTCTTCCCAAATATGTTCAAATTTTGGAATTAAAAAAGAAAGGTTTTTGAAATAAGCCTCTATTTTGAAGTAATGGAGAAATTAAAAATTTATCTGGGCGATATTACTTATGATACTGTTTCTCTCTCCACTGATGCAATTCCTTTGGCTATTGGTTATGTAGCTGCATATTGTAAAAAAATTTATGGTTCAAAAACTGAAATTACTTTATTCAAATATCTAGAAGATTTAGAACAAGCATTAGTTGATTCTCCTCCTGATATAATTGGACTTTCAAATTATAGTTGGAATCAAAATATTGGTTTAGAGATGTTTAATATTGCACGGAAAAGTAATCCTGATGTACTTACAGTATGGGGTGGCCCAAACTTTCCAATTGATTTTCCTTCACAGAAAAAATTTATGGATGAATACAATATTGTTGACATTTATGTTCCATTAGAAGGTGAAATTGGTTTTTCTAATATTGTCGATGTCTGTTTTTCTGCAAAACAATCTAATGAAATTAGAGAATTAGTTATTTCAAAGTCTATTGAAGGATGTGTAGTTCGAAATCCGAATAACGAATTAATTTTTTCTGGTCCTGGATTAAGAACACGAAAAGAATTAGATGAATTACCATCTCCATATCTAACAGGGTTATTTGATAAATTTTTTGATGGACGATTAAGTCCATTAATGCAAACAAATCGTGGATGTCCATTTCATTGTACATTTTGTACTGATGGAATTGATGAAAAACAATTAGTAACTCAATTTAGTATGGATCGTGTAATTTCTGAAATTAATTATATTGGATATCATTCAAAAATGAAACCATCCACCAGTATGTTAATTTTAGCTGATCTAAATTTTGGAATGATTCCAAGAGATAGAAAAATTTGTGAAGCTTTAGTTGAAACCCAAGAAAAGTTTGGATTTCCAAAAAAAATTGATTGCTCCACTGGAAAAAATGCAAAAGATAGAATTATTGAAGCTATAAAAATACTCAATGGCGCATTAGGAATTAAATTATCTGTACAATCTACTGATGAATCTGTGATGAAAAATATGAGAAGAGATAATATTAGTAGTGATCAAATGTTGGCACTTGTACCTGCTATTCGTGAATCCAATTTACCTAGTGTTACTGAAATTATAGTTGGATTACCTGGTGATTCATTTGCAACAAATATCAAAACTATAAAGGATATGATGCGTGTTGATGTTGATCAATATCTTGTATATACCTTAATGTTACTTCATGGATCAGAATTAGCTACTCCTGAAGAAAGAAAAAAATGGGGATTTAATACTAAATTTAGAATTTTACCTAGAAGTTTTGCAGAATTAAAAAGTGGCAAGAACATTATGGAAATTGAGGAGGTAGTTGTTTCTTCAAATTCATTATCATTTGATGATTACGTAAAAATTAGATTATTGGCTTTTTCTATTTTTGTTACTAACCAAACTGCATACAAACCAATTATCAAATTTCTTCGTCAAAATAATGTCGATATTTTTAATTTGTTTAACAGACCACTAGATGATAACAATTTACCTATAAATCTTCAAAGTATATTTGATAAATTTAAGGAATCTACAATCAATGAATTATGGGATTCCCCTGAAGAAATTATAGAGAATTTTCAAGATAATGATCAGTACCAAAAATTAATCTCTGAGCATATTGGATTTAATGTAATTCAATTCCATCAAGCTCTTGTAACTACAAATCATATGCCTGAATGGACCGAATATATTATAAAATTAGCAAAAACTCTCTTGGATGAAAATAATATTCCTCAAGAAAAATATCTAGAACAATTTAATGATATTTCAAATTATTGTCGTGGATTAACATCTAATACTTTACAATTG
>Ga0308019_10000099_pt1 | contig 50086 bp, 44 predicted proteins | sample Neamet284_FD_203135 | JGI IMG/M metagenome (GOLD analysis project Ga0308019, IMG submission 203135) | Marine microbial communities from water near the shore, Antarctic Ocean - #284 | ecosystem: Environmental > Aquatic > Marine > Unclassified | place: Southern Ocean | collected 2014-10-01
TGGGCCAAGCCTTACCTGGAAACAATGATCGAAAGGATAGTTTTTCTCATAATTTAAGACGCGGACTGATGCGTTCAATGCCAACTGAAGATGAGGCTTCTCGCCTTATCGGAGGTATTCTCGATGCCACAACCGCTCTCCAATATGTCGCAGGTAATTCCGAATGGAAGAGTCAACGACGTCGTAAGATTACGCCCGTTGAAGAAGAGTGATCAGGGGATCCATGAAGCGGTACTCTTGGGTGTTTCTCGAACATGCATCGCGACCAATCTCAATCGGTTCCCATAGGCAGTTGAAATATGAGGCTCGACTTGTTCAAAGGCCCATTTTGCAAGATTTTCGGCAGTTGGAATAAAGGGTACAACAACTGTTCGATGCCCTTCACCCATCGCTTGGCATGCTCTTCTTGCATCGAGGTCCCCTTCGAACACAATAAATGCATGATCAACAACATCATGGACGTGCTTCATGAGAATATCACTTACATCAGAAAAATCCATCAACATTCCTTCTTCACTGACGCCAGATTCTTGAACAGTATCACCTTCAATTTCCGCTTCAAATCGATATCGGTGACCATGCATATGCCGGCATTTGCTTTTGTGATTCGGAACTCTGTGCCCCGTATCTGTTTCTACATATCGTCGAATTCTTGTTGTCATTCTTCCATCTCCTCAAATTCTAATGATGCTGAATTAATGCAATATCTTTGGCCGCCAAAAGCTTGCGGTCCGTCTTCAAATATATGTCCTAAATGAGCATCACACTTTGTACATTGAACCTCAATCCTTTGCCTTCCACGGGAGAGATCTTCGACATGCCTAATTCCAGCATCTGGATGTTCAGTGTGGAACGATGGCCAACCGCATCCTGAATCAAATTTCATTGCTGAAGTGAATAAGAGGTGCCCACAGCAGATACAAAAATAATCACCACCCCTTTTTTCATCCAAGTAAAGACCAGTAAAAGCGAGTTCAGTTGCACTTTCACGCGTGACTGAGTATTGTTCATCGGTTAGACGTTGACGATACTCTTCATCCTTATGTTTCATTTCGACTTCAAGAGCGTTTTTGAGTACATCAGCCCAAGAAGTTTGATATTCCACCGGATCGATAAGGCCAAGGCTATGGAATGCGAGTATTCGCTCAATATCAGCCCCACTCTTACCTGAACTCCGTCCATCGTCATCAGGATTATAGGAGGTGTTTGTATTTGCAAATACTCGAATGAAATCGAGTTTTAGAAGAGATATGGCCTTTTGAGCATCCTCAAGGATCGAGACTTTGTTTCCATCTAAATAGGGTAATGTGAACGATACATTTTCGCTTTCCCAATTCCCAATGGCAAAGGCATGTTCGAGGGCATGATAAAACTCAGGACGACAATCAGGATATATTTCGTGGTCTCCAGAATGGACACCCAAAGCAATCTCAACCTTACAGTTTTCACGTGTAGCAATGGACAGTGCATACCCATACAAGACAGAAGCAAAAATAGCGTTCCGGTTAGGAACGACTGTAGATTTCATTTGTTCTGCTTCATAATGTCCCTCCGGGATATCATCCCCACCATGGATTAACGAACTCTCAAATGCATCCATTGCACTTGAAAGATCGATTATTTTGTGTTCAATTTCGAACCCTTCTGATGCGAGATAGCGAATGTTCAATTGAGCACGTTCTAATTCAACACTGTGCTTTTGCCCGTAATTATACGAGAGGCAATCAACACGGTATCCATCTGCCAAGAGACGCATTAAGAGAGCGGTAGAATCCATTCCTCCTGAAAGGGCCATCACAGCACGCTTCATTCAGTCCACCCCCATCCACTTATGCGTTTGAAGGCTTAATCTCCAAGGAGGTGATTGCTTAACCACCGATTCGGTCAATGCGAAATTTTTGCCATTCCATTCAACACTCTCTGCATCCATATAGCAAGGCTGTAGAAAGTGATGATTAAACCCACTCTTCAAATCATCATAAAGTGCAAGGTCTTGACCAACATAAACACATTTCAATTCGTCTCCTTGACGCTGACGGATTTTCACTCCAGGGTACATTTGGTCCTTCGGAGAAATACAGATCCAATCCAAGAGTCCTTCAGGAATTTCTATGGTTCCATTTGATTCACACGAGAGTTGGTATCCTCTCGCTTTAAACAAACGGTGCAGTGGCCATAAATCGTTCAACATCGGTTCACCGCCAGTGAAAATAATTCTCTTCGAGGGATAGTTCATGACTTCACCGAGTATCTCAACCGCTGCCATTTCTTCAAAAGTTTCGAAATCAGTATCACACCATTCACACTGTAAGTTACATTTTCCAAATCGAATGAAGACATGTGGGATTCCGGAATGTATCCCTTCACCTTGAACAGAATGAAATATTTCAACAATCTTGTACATTGTTCCTAAGTCGGATGCCGAATCTACAGGGTGTATTCCCGATAGTTCACATGCTTCATCAGTCATGATAAACACCTCAAAGTGGTCGTGAGTGAATCAATTGCATCAATTCTTGCCTTGGTTCAGCCTTATCGAAAAACACGCCGCGCATAGCCGAAGTCGTCATGACCGAATTTTGCTTACGAACGCCTCTGCAACGCATACAACCATGCGATGCTTCAATAATTACAGCGGCACCGAGAGGATTCAAATATTGTTCAAGGTCATCAGCTATTCCTTTGGTTATGCGCTCTTGATTTTGCAAGCGATGCGCATGAGCATCTACAATTCGAGCTAATTTGCTAATACCAACAATTCGATCGACTGGAATATATGCTATGTGGGCTCGACCACTGAACGGTTGCAAATGATGCTCGCATGTCGAATGAAATTCGATATCTCGGAGCAAAACAATTCCATCATAGCCCTCACCATTGAAGGTTGATTGTAGAAGTTCTTCAGAATTTGTAGAATATCCGGAAAATATTTCATTCCAAGATTCGATGACACGTTGCGGGGTCTTTTCTAATCCTTCGCGATTCGCATCACCCTCAAGGTATTCAAGCAATGTTTTGACTGCGTCTTCCGCTTCTGTTTTTGTCACCATTTCAATCACGACCGTCCATGCCTAGCATCAATTTCATCCAATTGGTCCAAAAGTTTGCGACAAGCAGTCCTCACCGCATCAGCCAAACTGACAAATTTGTGTTGGTCTCCAACATGCTTGCGTAGGTCTTCGACAAGTTCCGCAGGCATGTCTAAGGAAATTTTCGGCATGATGGTGGGTTCTGCGCCATACATATAAGTATTCGCAGGGTAATACTGCAGTATTACTTAATCCCAACTCACTCACAATCCAACATAATCTCAGCATAAGTGAAGCGAACATTCAAAGAACTCCTTGAGTGCCAGTAAGTTGATGACTCAACATGCTGCAGATGCTTTCGCCCATCTTCAAAATTTACGAAACCTCTCGGGCCATCGTGATACCATTGGATTATCCGATGAGGTAATACAACAATTCCTATCAACCGACTCGAATCTCGTCACGGCAATATCTGAAGCAGTATCACGTAGAGTTACTCTTTCTACTGAATTTGGGGATGACATGATGAATATTTCAGAATCCGAACTTGTGAAGATATTGCAATCTGATTTTATTAATTTTTATGCACCTACTACCGTCAATCCATATGTTGCCCTTGCGGCACGTGGTCCTTGGATTGTAACTGCTCATGGTGCTGTTCTTCATGACAATGGTGGGTATGGGATGCTCGGTAGTGGTCATGGCCCTAGTACTATTATTTCTGCGATGTCAGAAAATTGGGTCATGGCGAATGTCATGACTCCCTCCTATAGCCATAAGCGTCTTGCAATACGTTTGCAACGTGAACTGGGACATACTCGAGGTTCATGTCCATTTACTCGTTTCATTTGTATGAACAGTGGTTCTGAATCGGTTACCGTGAGTCTTCGTATTGCTGATGTCAATGCAATGAAAATGACTGGACCTGGAGGTCGGCATGAAGGAAAGGAAATTAAATTACTGGCGATCGAAAAAGCATTTCATGGCCGAACAGACCGTCCTGCACAAATATCTCATTCTTGCAAACCGTCATACGACCAAAATCTTGCTACATTTAGGGACCGAGATAATTTGATTCTCGTTCCTGCGAATGACGTCACAGCGCTTGAGTCTGCTTTCAAAAAAGCCGATTCAGATGGATATTTTATCGAACTCATGGCTATTGAACCGGTTCAAGGTGAAGGCAATCCCGGTTCCTGTGTCGAGCGTGAATTCTATGATGCTGCCCGTCGTTTGACTCTTGAGCATGGTTCGATGTTACTCGTTGATTCAATCCAAGCAGGAATCCGTGGACAAGGCTGCCTTTCAATTATTGATTATGATGGATTCCAAGATGCCGTATGTCCTGATTTGGAGACTTGGTCAAAAGCTCTCAATGCTGGTCAATACCCATTATCAGTTTTGGGACTTAATCAGAGAGCATCAGAAAATTATGTCGTTGGAATATATGGAAACACAATGACGACCAATCCACGTGCTCTTGAAACTGCATGCGCAGTGCTCGACCAAATCACACCTGAATTGCGAGAGAACATTCGAAACAAAGGCGCTGAGTTTGTTGAAAAACTTGAACAACTTGCTCTTGAGATGCCAGGTATCATTACTCTCGTACAAGGGACTGGATTATTACTGAGTGCTGAACTTGAACCGAGCAAATACCCTGTTGTTGGTTTTGATGCAGTGGAGACATGGTGTCGGAAACACGGCCTTGGAGTCATTCATGGTGGTGTTAATGCTCTGCGATTTACGCCTCACTTCGGTATTACATCTGCAGAAATTGATGCGATCATCAATGTCGTTCGTGATGCTTTCCACCACTTTTCCTAAATCAAGAAAGTGAAGTGACAATATCCTCTCGATTGAATTGTCTTGAGGCATAGTAGGCTGCTAAACTCGCATATACAACAGATGAAACTGCCCAAATTATCACGTGTTCGGTGATGACTCTGTTCATGAGGAGTTCACGCAATGCCAGTAGAATATTCACGACAGGTATTGCAAACCAGAAACCTTCAATACCATCTAAGTTTATCAATTGAGTGAACAATGCAGGGAATAAAATCAGCATCAAGGCAGGCGCCAAAATCGAACCTGCTTCTTTTACACTGTGCGAACGCATTGCCAAAGCCAATTCAAATGCCACCACCATAATTGCAAAGAGCATGATTGAAACAATAATGAGAGATATCGAAACAATCGAGAGTTGTGGTACACCGATAAAATTCGAGGAAGCAAGATATCCTATTGCAAATAAGAGCCCGAAAACTTGTAACAGAACACCCACACCAGTAATTGTAGCTACTGCGAGCCATTTACCGAGTAAAAGTTCCATGCGTGTACACGGGAGGCTCAATAATGCTTCAAGGGTCCCTCGTTCACGCTCACCTGCAGTCATATCAATCGAAGGCTGAATCGCACTTGAGTAGGTCCATATTGCGAGTACGAGTGGAATGAACATCGAAAGAATCATACCCGATTGTTCACCTGATGTAGCAACATCACCAGCAGCGATTTCGCCATCCCATCGCAAGGGGTCGAGCGTAGTTTTGACATCCAAGCCACCTTGTTCAATACGTTCACGGATTTCTGAGTCCTCCCATACGGAAAGCACACTGAGGATGCGAGATCTCGCTTCATTTGAACGCTCAGAAGTCGACATATGGATAATGGCGTACCCCCACACATCCTCGTTTGATTCAATTCGTAGAATCGCATCAGTGGAACTCCCCCTCACCCGTTCGATATCTTGGCCAGGTTCGGATAAACTGGTAAGATTCGGTAGTAATTCAAGGGTGTAATTCATGCCGCTCAGTGATAGATTCTCAGCCAAATTTTCAGGTATTCCATCGGTTTGTACTACAATTGATAATTCGAGCGCATCGAGTTCAGCGGCTTCAGATTCGAGTAATACGGGAAACAAGATGAATAACAACGGGAACATGAGGAGAGGAATCACAATAATGGCAATGATGGTCCTCCAGTCACGACTGAATTCCACAATTTCCTTTTTCGCTATTGCGCGAACTCGTAGAAATCCGCCCTCACTCATCTTCAATCACCTCACGAGTAGTTGCAGGTGTTCTGGGAGTGGACAATCGACGCCACCAGCCACTGAATGCACTTTCCCTGTCGTTGTCTTCCTGCCGTGTTCTTGCTTGGTCGAGAGTGAGGGAAACATACGCTTCTTCGAGCGATTCAGTACCCGTGTCATTCAAGAGTTTTGCAGGTGAACCATCCGCTCGAATCTCTCCGTTGTGCATGATGACAATACGGTCGCAGACTTGTTGTGCTTCAGCCAATTGATGAGTTGAATATACCACAGTTCCGCCTTCGTCTCGTAATTGCCTGACCATTGCACGTACTGTTCTGGCACTGGTTATATCGAGTCCAGCTGTCGGTTCATCGAGTAAGAGAATATTCGGACCATGAGCTAATGCACGCAATAATGCGGTTTTTTGGCGCATTCCGCGAGAAAAACCCTTGGTATGTCGACTTAAACTATCCTTCATATCCAAGAGTTCAGCAAATTTTTCAGTTCGTGCCCATGATATCTTATCCGGAATGCCATGCATTCTGCTGTGATAACGAATATTTTCCCATGCGGTCAGTCTTGAATAAAGGCCAGTCGATTCAGGAACAACACCTAATTCATGGCGCATAGTTGTAACCGATTCACCATTACTCAGATTTACTGAACCACTCGAAGGCTTGTATACCCCAGCCATAAGGCGTAGTAATGTCGTTTTCCCAGCCCCGTTACTACCGACTAAGCCGACGATTTCACCAGAATATATCTCTAAATTAATCTCGTGTAAGGCCTCAATTTCAGCGAAGTTTTTGGAAACTTCTTGAATGGAAAGAAGTGACTTCGGCATTAAATCCCTCACAATAATCGGCCAGTTTCAATGGCTTCGTCTAACCCTGGATGTTTCACTTCCAAATTACATGCACGTGTCAACTGTTCTCTAATTTGCGCAAAAATTTCTTGTTGTGGAACACCCATTTCAACCAAATTCCCGATCATGGTAAACGCACCCTGAATAGCACCAGCATCGAGATAGGCTTCATTGGTAATTTGGCGGTTTTGCCGCAACAGTTCCAATCGACTCGACAAGAATTCAACTTCATTGCGGATATGTGGTCCATCAATATGAGGTAAAGCGATGAGGTTATCAACACAAGTTCGCATCAATTCGTTGTAGAGATGGTGTGATATGATGCTTACCCTCAACTCTCATGAACTTCAAGAGCCCTGAGTGAGTTCGACTAAGACTCCTCCAGTCGATTTTGGATGGACAAATGCAATCATCTTCCCTCCAGAACCTCTCCTTGGCACCGTATCAATCATGTGAACTCCATGTGATACAAGGTGATCTATAAGCCCGTATAAATCGCCAACTCGGAAACAAATTTGTTGTATTCCTTTACCCTTTTTCGAAATAAATTTACCGATAGGAGTGTCAGGGCCCGTTGGTTCAAGTAATTCGATCTGAGTTGGATGGTCCTGTTCATTACTGCTACTGGTTGAGAAAAAGCGTGTCGTCACTCCTTGGTCTTCTACAAGTTCATCCTCTTCATCTTCAAGTAAACCGAGCAAACGCCAGAATATACTGCCGTCTTCCAGACTCTCGACTGCAATTCCAATGTGATCGACATGTATAGGTCCAAATTTCATTCACTCACCTCAAAAACCACTCGGGGCCATCCATGTCCCAAAAACTTCTTTCATCGATTGAATAATTTCTCCAAGTGTGCAGTCATTTTTCACTGCATTAAGGACATGAGGAAATAAATTATCGTCAGAATTTGCTGCCTTTACGATTGCATCGAGACATGATTTAACGACTTCAGAATCCCTGTTGTTTCGTAAATTTTCTAATCGCAAGCATTGTTCTTTGCCCACTGCAGGATCCAACTTGAGCACTTCAGTTTCGGTATCGTCATCCATTAAGCCGTGATTGACACCAACTATTTTTCGTCGTTCAGATTCAACATCGTTGAGGTGTTGATATGCTGCGTTATGAATTTCACGCTGTTGCCATCCTTGCTCAATTGCTTTCATAGCACCGCCAAGTGATTCAATCTTCAAGATTTGTTCAAGTGCTAAATCATGAATTTGTTTTGTTAAAGCCTCAACATGATACGAGCCACCAAGTGGGTCAACAACATCTGCAGCACCACTTTCTTCTGCGATAATTTGTTGTGTTCGCAATGCCACAGTAGCCGATTTTTCAGTTGGGAGTCCGAGCGCTTCATCGTATGAGTTTGTGTGTAAACTCTGTGTTCCTCCGCAAACAGCGGCTAATGCTTGAATCGTAACTCTCGCAATATTGTTCAATGGTTGTTGAGCAGTTAAACTGACCCCAGCAACTTGTGTGTGAAATCTCAACATCGAAGATTTTGGATTTTTTGGAGAATAACGAGAAGTCATTAATTCATACCATAATGAGCGTGCAGCACGAAATTTTGATGCTTCTTCAAAGAAGTCATTATGACAATTAAAGAAAAAGGAAAGGCGTGGGCCAAAGGAATCAACATCGAGACCTTTGTCGATTGCTGCTTCTACATAGGCAAGAGCATTTGCAAGGGTAAATGCGACCTCTTGAACCGCAGTAGAACCCGCTTCGCGGATATGATATCCCGATATAGAAATGGTATTCCACTTCGAAACATGTTCAGAACAATACTCGAAAATATCAGTGATCAAACGCATACTCTGCTTTGGTGGAAAAACATAGGTGCCACGGGCAATGTACTCCTTCAAAATATCATTTTGAATAGTACCCAATATGTCTTGAGAAGAAATACCTTGTTCTTCAGCTACCGCAATATACATTGCCAGTAAAACCATTGCAGGAGCATTAATTGTCATCGAAGTACTTACTTTATCCAATGGTATTCCTTCAAGAAGTTGACGCATATCATCGATTGATGAAATTGAAACGCCCACTTTGCCAACCTCTCCAATCGACATTTCATCATCCGCATCAAGTCCAAGTTGCGTTGGTAAATCAAACGCTACAGATAGGCCATTTTGTCCTCGTTCCAAGAGGAGTTTGAATCGCTCATTCGTAGCTTTAGCACTCGAAAAACCAGCATATTGACGCATCGTCCACAAGCGCGAACGATACATCGTTGAATGAATACCACGAGTATAGGGTGGCGAGCCGGCAGTGCCAATTTCGGAAATATCCAGACCTAACTCATCAAGAGATTCAGGAGTACTTTGAACATCTAAATCAAGACCACTAAGGGTCTTCCAGTCTTCCTTACGTTGACTGACCATGTACCCTCCATGAAGAGGGGCTTCATCAAGACTCGCACGCATCAATGTTGATGCTGGCCGTCTGCACCGTGAGCATGACCATGAGACTGTTCATCCTCAGTTGCTTCTCGAAGTTCGACGATTTCGACTGCGAATGTTAGAGATTGTCCAGCCAATGCATGATTGAAATCAGCAGTAACCATATCATCAGATAATTCGGAAATAATAAACGGCATAGGGCCTTCTTGCCCTTGGGCGACTAATTGCATTCCAACTTCCAATGTTGATTCCTCTTCGAGTTGAGCAAACTGTTCTCGAGCTATCTGTTGGACTGCTTGTTCATCACGGTCGCCGTATGCTCGGTCAGAGGTGAGGGTAAATTCCATCTTATCGCCAACTTTTGCTCCCATGATTTCTTCCTCAAAACCAGGAATCATTTGTTTGTGCCCAACGAGGAATGAGAGCGGTTCTCTGCCTTCACTGCTGTCAAAAACTTCTCCATCGTCAGGAAGAGTCCCTTTGTAATGCACACTTGCTACCATATTTTCGCTTACTGTTAATTCTGTCATAATATCACCTTCTTGTTGTCATTCGAGAAACTAAAGTTCTTAGTTTATCTGCGACTTCACGTGGTAGAATTTCTTCTTCTACCTTTTGTTCAATGAATTCGAGTGCATCGGTCACTCCCATTCTTTCTCCTTTCGCCCAAACTTGGCCCAATACATTGGAGCGTTGTTCTTCAGCTATTGAGTCGTCATTCAAAATATCTCGAGCTGCATATTTGTACTCAAGATATTTTTGACGGTTGAGTTTCTTTTCTTGCTTTTGCCGGCCGCCACCTTTCTTATCCCCACGTCGTCTTTTCCGGCCCCGGTCTGAAGACGGCTTTGCTACCTCAGTTTGAATTGTTTTGAATACATCATTTCTGGATTTCGGATCGACACTTGGTTTTTCGGTAGAAGGGGTCATGTGGGTTGGAACAGAAACTTGTTCTGCAGAAACAAATTCAATTACTGGTTCAGCAACAACAGTTTTTATTTCACTATTCACTTCTGCGACGCCATCACGTTGTGCCTTGGCATTTTTCCGAGATTCTGCCGATTTCCGTCTTAATTCAGCCATTCGATCTTCACGAGATACTTTTGGCTCATTCGAATCCTGTTTTTCAACAGAAGTCGTGAATGTAGGTTCTTCTGTAGGTTCAGATTTAGCTTGAGGCTTAGCTTTTGCCTCTTGTTCATTTGTGCCTAATCTATTCAGTGCCTGTAGGCGCTTTTTGACCAATTCATCATGTGCCGATGGAGTATTTTGTTGAGGTCGCTGAACTGGAGCGGGGACAGGAGCATTTCGACGTTGCGTATGTGAACGTTCACTCATACGCTTATTGCGCTGAGCACTCGCGTCACGAGCAAAGGGGTTGAACGGTTCGTCTTTTTTCCGCCTTTCGCCGCTAATGTTCGATTCCCCCAATCTCATCTCGCCATTGACTCCTTAAAAACAATTAGCGTGATGTGAAGGACTAGACTGCCCATGTCACTTGAGTTTGGTCTGTCCGAAGATATTGATCAACTGCGCTTTCATCAAACTGAGTTTGCCTTCCATGCTGGATTTCAATCATCCCGAGGAGAGCAATCATTGTTCCATTATCGATGCAATACATACGGGGAGGGGCGTGAGAAGTAGATTCACGTTCTTCTGCCATTTGTTCACACATAGTTCGAAGTCTTGAATTGCATGCAACACCTCCTCCAAGTAGCAATTCCTTTTTCCCGGTATGAGAGAGGGCTCGTTCGGCAACTTCGACGCATGCTGCAAAAGCATGTTCTTGAAGCGACCAACAGACAGCACCCAATTCTGCACCGTTTTCAAGAAGGCGTTGTGCTGCAGTCATGACACCAGAAAACGCAAGGTCCATCCCCCTTACCGCAAACGGTAATTCAAGGTCGACTAATGAAGGTTCATCTTGAAGTTCGAGCCATTCTTCCGCGAGTTTTTCAATGACAGGACCACCAGGGAAAGGAATCCCTTGCGTCCGAGCAAATTTGTCAAGCATGTTACCGATTCCTATATCGAGAGTCTCTCCCAGAACGCGGTATTTCCCATCGAGATGTGCAATTACTTGTGTGTTCCCACCAGATACGTAGAGCAGGACTGGGTCACTACAACCGCATTGCTGCCGTCCAATTTCGATATGTGCTACACAGTGATTGACGCCAATGAGTGGGATCGAAAGCCGACTCGAAATACCGCGAGCAAGAGCAGCACCTACGCGTAGGCATGGTCCAAGTCCTGGGCCCTGTGAGAACGAAACAGCACCTATATCACTTGGTGACAATTCATATTTTTCAAGGAGTGAAGTAAACAGTGATTGTGCGACATCTTTGTGATGATCGGCTGCCTCTCTCGGATGAATGCCACCTTTGTCGGGCCGGACAGTATCTGAGCATGCTGGATATGGAATCCCCTTCGAATCAACCAATCCAAATGACAGCGTATGTGCTGTCGATTCAATACCAAGTGTCCAACCACCCATCACAATCATTTATGCTAGAGAGCCATTGTTCTTCAACCCTCACCCTACAGCAGTGAATATGCGCACTGTCTTTCTGGATGTCGGACCTCTGGCACATTTGGCTGGAAACGGCTCATTGCAGGGGCATTCACTTTTGGATTCCGAGTCGTTAATCGCTGCATCAGGTATGGGGATTGTAGTCATGGGCGATACCATTGAGAAAATCTCGCCCTCTGAAGAACTTCAAGAGGAATATGGTGCTGCACCAAGTAGAGTTGATAATAATAATGAAACAAATGTCATTTCGTTACATGGTAATGCAGTTATCCCAGGTCTTGTTGACGGCCATACGCACTTGCTCTGGGCTGGAGACCGTTCACGAGAACTTTCATGGCGCCATGATGGAAAGTCGTACAAAGAAATTTCCAATCTTGGGGGTGGAATCCAAGATACTGTCCGCTCAACTTCTCAGGCGACCGATGAGCACCTATTGCAACTCGGATATGCGCGCATGCGTGCAGCACTCCGAACGGGCACGACTCATTTAGAGGCAAAGAGTGGGTATGGCCTTTCAACAGAAAATGAACTGAGATTACTCCGTGTAGCATCGCAACTTCAATCTATGAATCATCTGCCGTCTCTTGATTTGACGTGGCTCGGTGCTCATGATACACCCGCAGGAATGAATACCGATGAGTATGTCGAACAAATTCTTTCTGAACAACTGCCTCGCGTTTTGGAACAAGGCATTGCTCGTTCGGCAGATATTTTTTGCGAACCGGGTTGGTTCACTCTCGAACAATCAGAAGATATCCTAAAATCATCACGAGCAGGAGGACTTGACCTCAGAATGCATATTGATGAATTTAAAGATGGAGGTGGAGGTGAATTGGCAGCAGAACTCAAGGTGACAACTGCAGACCATGCCCACTATACCAATCACGATTCGAGAGCCAAAATGGAAGCGGCTGGCGTCAACACTGGATATTTACCTGGAACTCCATATTCTATGGGATCTCAATGGCCTAACTTTAACGATGCAATCGAGGACAACTTTACTTGGAGTATCGCCACAGACTTTAATCCGAATTGCAAAACTATTAGTATGCCATTTTTAGGTTCACTTTTGGCACAACGATGTTCTGTTCACCCTCTGGCTGCACTTGTTGCTGCAACACGAAACCCTTCCGAAACCACCCCACATTCTTCTGGGAAAGTACATGGCAGGATTCAAGAAGGTGCCGTAGCTAATTTCAATGTACTCAACGGACCATATTGGGAAGCATGGTGTATGCAACCATCGCATACTCCATTTATCTCGACATGCTTGAGCGGTAAAATAATCCACCACTGATTTATGGATTTGTTGTTTATGAAAAGTAATTAATAGTTTGGCACATTAAAAGGCGATAATATGGAAATCATAAATGTTTTGATAGAAACTGTGGTATGTTCTGGGGCGCCAGGAAAAGAAGCTCGATTCAAACGAATGCTTGAATCACGCCAAGAATTCAAGCGCCGTCAATCAGGGTGTCTTGCGGCATGGATTGCTCAATCTACGGATGGGCAAGGATTGTTTCTTGTCCATTCTGTGTTCAAAGATAAGATGTCATGGAAACGTATCTCGAAATCGATCGCTGAAAAACTCGATACCAAGGATGGAGGGTTGGAGGGTGTATTTGGTGGACCACCACTTGTTGGAATGTTCGAATCAACTCTTGAATCTTTGAATCTCGGCGGCGATACTCAAATCGAGTAAAATACCGTGCGTGGTTATGTCGCATAATGTATGTTATACGACATTGACCATAGATTGAAGTTTCTGGCATTTCATCCATCTGTGTGCATCAGGCCTCAGTTGCCTCTTTACGGCTTGAATTGATCCACCACCCATCATAAAAACGGAAATACCCACGCAAAGTAGGGGGGTGGCGTATGAAAAGAGACAATTTCTTTGACTTCGAAAAGTAACTCTCCTTTTACGAAGATTCTAAGACGAACCACCCTGTCCGAAGAACGATTGACATGGATGTTGTTGAAGGATTTTGTCTGAAGTGCAAAACCTATGGGCTGATTAAGGATGGTCAGCTCATAAAGATGAAAAATGGTAGAACTCGAATGGCAGGCGTTTGTTCGCAGCCAGGTTGTACAGGAAAGATTTCTAAGATCGTCAGTTGAAAGCATCACCCTGCACCGATGTGGTTTAATACACCGTTTCAGTGGGCAGGATACCTAGGGGCTCGTGGTCTAGGGGTTTATGACGTCGCCTTGACATGGCGAAGATCGAGAGTTCAATTCTCTCCGAGCCCACCATCTTTTAACAACTCAGTGATTTATCGCTATGTGCATATTAAATGCCAAATAATATTACTAATGCTTGGATGCCGAATATTGGTAAATCATTCGGAGAGCGTTTCAGGCATTGGCAATTCGAGTTTGTCAGGGTCAACTTTGGCGACCGGTAATTCGTCTTCATCGGACATCGAAAAATCAGTAGAACCACCGTGCCAAGAAGATATCTCTTCACTTTCCTCAAAATCCTCTTCAGGGATGGCAAGATTATCTGAAAGTGAATAGAGCGAAGGGTCGATTACTTCGCGTTCGGGTGTCGCGTTTGGTGGTGGAGCTTCACGTTCCTCTAGATGTAGGCCTGAATGAAAGGTTCCACATTCCTGGCAACGAATGTTGCCTTCTTGTTCTATACAACCGCAAACTGGGCAAGAAGATTTTCCTTTCAATGACTTGAGTGTGTCGTCAGAAGGCATTCTTTCACTCCATGAACATGTCTTCTTGATATCCAGTGACGAGGTCTCCAGTACCATCTTCTTTGATCGTTACAGTTTCCTCTTTATCATCAAATTCAATGATGACACCAAAGACTTCTTCATCTTCCAAGGTCAATCCAACATGGGAACCAATGTCGATATCATCATCATCTTCAGATTCTGACTTCTCTTCATCAGCATCCGAATCATCTTCATCATTCGAATCATCTTCATCATTCGAATCATCTTCACCTTTTTCATCGTCCGAATCATCTTCACCTTCTTCATCCGAATCATCGTCTTCCTCATCTGAATCATCATCAGTTTCATCAGAGTCGTCTGAACGCGCTTCATCGGTATCATCTTCAACTTCCTTCATTGCTTTGGCACGTGCTCGCCATCCTGGGACGACGATGAGGTGCGTGACAAGTGAAGCTGCGAGGCCAATTCCGCCAAGAATCATCATAAGTATACCATCCCAATAAAAATTAGCAGGCATGGATGAAGCATCACCAGATAATGGTGTGAGTGAGTTCTTGCATTCACCGACTTGAATTTCAGAATCACAAGGATAAATATCTCCTTCATTCCAAGACTCATAGCCATTTCCATTCACAGTTTCCAGGGCAACATTACCACCACTTCCATCGATACTAAGTGGACCAATTCCACCCATTCCATTGAGAAGCCATGCTGCGATAAAGAGTCCAAACATCAAGTGAATGAGAGGCCAAACGACATCATTCCATTTCTTACCCATCATTTTGCGATGCATTTCTGTTGGGAATGGTTTGTCAGATTTTGCAGAGAGGCGTGCGTCATCATCGATGACATCATCAGCATCGTCAAGAGTCTCGAGTGCGGTGATGAATTCGATCATGTCGATGGTTCGGTCACCGTCCTCATCAAATTCTGACAGGAAGTCTTCAACATCATCATAAGAAACCTCACTGCCCAATAATTCAGAGAGAGCATTGCTCAATTCTAAGACGTCTACGCCTCCATCGGCGTCCTTGTCGAGTTTGCTAAAGATGTTGTTTGGGGTCGAACCTTGTTCATCCATTGCATCAGAAATCATTTGCAAAATTGAGAGAGATTCAAGTGCTTCTTCTTCATCGAGATCATCGATAAGATCATCTATTTCTTCAACGGAGACGTTATTATCAGAGGATATATCGATTCCTAAAGATTCCATAGCTAGAACTAATTCCATCGGATCCAAACGTCCATCTGAATCTTCATCAAGTGTATCCAACAATTCCATAACTTCCGCTGGAGTTAACTTATCTCCTGATATTTCTTCTATTCCCTTCTGGAATTCTGGCCCATCAATACGACCATCATCATCGGAATCCATTGCCTCAAATACATCTCTAATCGACATACCATCTTTAGATGCAGCAATACCTAGTTTGTAGAGAGGTGATTCAGATTGATCTTCCTCTTCGTCTTCGCTCGAAGCGTTTGAATCATCTTGCTCTGATTCATCAGCATCTTCAGATTCATCATCGGCATCACTTGAATCTTCATCATCTGCAGAATCTTCATCCTTAGAAGCAGTTTCAGTCGAATCATCAGATTTCGATTCACTTTCTTTTGATGCCTCTTTCGGGAGGCCGTCGAACTTGTTACCAAAATCGATAATGTATTTTTCACCAGTAATTGTTTCATGTAATTCACCAAGATCGATTTCTCCATCCCCATCTTCGTCGATAGTTTTGATTAAGCGCTCAACTTGAGATGGTGGTAGGTCAGCCAAATTAAGGCTGAGAAGGCCTAACTTTAATTCAGCGGAGTCAATTTTCCCGTCTCCATCTGAATCGAATTTTTGGAATAGAATTGGTATGCTAATGCCTGTTTCAGTAAGCCATTTACGCAGGACCTCTACGACGTCGTCTGCGACAAAAATAGTTCCACAATGGGTGCATTTGGTGGAATCCAAAGCTACTAATCCATTGCAGGCACCACATTCGCCGAGTGATTCATCTGAAACTCCAGAAAAGGATATACTGCATTCGGGACAATTCTCCGAATTCAGGGGTACAATAGCCCTGCAGGAGCCACATTCAGCCATTGCAATTTCTTCTTTCGTCTCGTCAGACATTTCCACACCTGCTCTGCCCACTGCATCGTCCGATATAATGATTCATAGACTTTGAATGCTTAACCCCCCATACGAGCAGTCGTGTGCGAGGGGGTGAGACCATAGAAAAAGGGCGGATATACACTACAGAATTTGTCAGCGATGATGATCTGCTTGCGTGGGTAGATCGAGAAAGTCAGTCTTCGGATGAACACATTCTCTTGTTTTCACGGTTACCCCATCGGCGTTTACTTGAACATCTCGACATCAATGCAGTCGAGGCATATTGGCTCTCTGAAAGATTGGCTGAAGGCGCAATTCGTCCCAACATGGATGAGATATGCAATCTTATTCTGCACCATCTTCCCAATCATGCTGGCGTGGTTATTCTTGAAGGTCTTGAATGGCTCATGACAAAAAATGGCGAGGATACTGTACTTTCTTTTGTCCGAGAATTGCGTGAAGCGGTTTATCGAACACAATGGTCGATCGTCATTCCAATTCGTTCTTTGGCATTTGAAGCCCTTTGGTTAGCGAGACTTCGTCGCGAGGCGCCATCGATTGACCTTGTTTTGCCAAAGGTCGATTCTGAAAGTTCACTTCAAATCGAAGCCGAGGGAGTTGAAAATTTCGATTCTGAGTTTGAAATAAATTCGAGAGATGTCCGAGAAGATGGTTCTTCACAATTAGTGATGTTATCTCGTTTACCATCCATTGGTTTCACTCATACTCTTCTCCGTAAGCGCATTTTGCAATGGAGAAGAATGGGTCTTGACGTTTCGGAAGTTGAACCAGCGTTGAGTTTCCAACCGGATGAAGCCTATGCATTGTATTCGGTAGTCGAAGAAAAGGTTCGGCGGGCTGTTGAATTAGAGCAACATCTCGAGAGTTTTGCAACGGGATTTTCTGCCACAGAAGAAGCAACTGCACGTTTTCGAATCCGCCAACTTACAGGCCTCGATGAACTTGAACAGGCTTTCTTCGAAGATTAGCGAGGGAGCCGGCCGACTTCTGCCTCGACCCTAGCTAGCCATTTACTATTGAGGAGTTCCTTTGCAACTGCAATAATATCCGCACTCGTACTTCGGTCTCCTTCCAATGGTTCGACGACCGAACGAATTCGTTGTTTCATAGCCACTATAAACTTTGAAGGTTGGATTTCATTAAATTCTAATGCTTGACACGCTACAATAAATTCACATGCCAAAACTTCTGAAAGACGATCGGTTGCTTGGAGTAAATTCCAACAAGCTGTTGCCCCCATACTGACATGGTCTTCCTGGCCGGCAGAAGTAGATGTGGAGAATATCGAACGAGGAGCTGCATGACCATGGAGTTCACCTAGGGAGGCGCCAGCTACGTATTGGACAATCATTAGACCCGATTCAAGTCCAGAATCTCTCGCTAAGAATGCAGGCAATCCACTTCGCGCTGGATCGAGCATCTGGTCGATTCTACGTTCCGAAATCGAGCCAAGTTCGAACATAGCAGCTGTCATCGCATCAGCAGATAAAGCCAATACTTCGCCATGAAAATTACCTTGTGATATGACTTCATGCGGACCGGGATTTGAGAGGTCTGGGAAGATGAGAGGATTGTCAGTAGCACTGTTCAATTCGATATCCAAAGTATTCTGTAATGATGTGAGGCGTTCGTGTATGGCTCCGTGAACTTGAGGTGCACAACGGAATGAATATGCATCTTGTACTTGTTCACAATCAGAATGCGATGCGATGATAGGAGAATCCTTGAGAATCGTTCGTATCCTCCGAGAAATCAATACTTGTCCAGGATGAGGCCTTGCATGGTGAACGCGTTCATCTGAAGGTTTGACACTTGCCTTACGGGCTTCGATTGAAGTACAGAGGGCAAGGTCAGCATAAACGAAAAGATCAGCAATTCTCTGCTCTGCTAAGACTAAAAAACTACACATTTGGCTCGTCCCGTTAATCAACGAAAGCCCATCCTTAGCACGTAATTCAAGTGGGATGAGTCCATGTTTTTCCAATTGGTTTAGAGTCGGTTCTGTCCCGCCATCATGTGTCAACACGTCTCCTTCACCAATGAGGCTCAATGCCATATGAGACAGAGGAGCGAGGTCTCCACTTGCACCAAGACTACCAATACGTGGAATCGCAGGAATAATATCATAATTGAGGAAATCGACTAATTGTTGCAAAACTTCGGGGTGGACGCCGGAATTTCCTTTTGAAAGAGAATTAATACGAACTGTAATCATTGCACGAACTGCCTCTTTCGACATCAATTCACCAATCGCAGTAGCGTGAGATCGAACCAAGTTTGTTTGTAACTGCGTCAAGTCTTCAGAAGAAATCCGTTGATGAACAAGGGCGCCAAATCCAGTATTTATTCCATAGACCGTTTCATCATTTGCCAAGATCCGTTCAACGACTGAACGGGCCGCCACAATCCGAGGCATTGCATCAGGGGAAACTGAAACTTGCGCATTGCCAGTTGCAACACGCATTACTTCTGCAGCAGTAAGGGTATGTCCATCGAGTGAAATCATTGTCATTGTGCTCTCTCCTGAAATAAACGTTCAAGTAATTCATCATCCATATGATTGGGAAGTGTTACGCGCAGTAAAGGTTCGGAATCCATTGCCCTTTGGATAGCAAACTCCGCTCCCTCATTACGAGCCCATGCTCTGCGTGCGACACCGTTATTGACATCCCAATGAAGCATCCTCTTTAGTTTCGCTTCACAATCATCACTTCCATCAAGAAGCATTCCAAATCCGCCATTCATCACTTCACCCCATCCTACTCCACCGCCGTTGTGGAGGCTGACCCAAGTGGCGCCGCGAAACGCATCTCCAACGAAATTCTGTACAGCCATATCTGCTGTCTGAATCGAGCCATCACGGATATTTGCGGTCTCTCGGTATGGACTATCTGTACCTGATACATCGTGATGATCACGCCCAAGAACGATGGGACCAGAAAGGCGACCGTTTGCTATTGCTGTATTCATTGCCGAAGCAATTTTCCTACGTCCTTCATCATCGGCATAGAGAATCCTTGCTTGACTTCCTACAACCATATTATTATCTCCAGCACCGCGTATCCAACGTATATTATCAATCAGTTGCTGTCGAATTTCAGCAGGAGAATTCTCGAGCATGTCCTCTAAAACATTGCAAGCGATTTCATCGGTAATTTTCAAATCCTCGGGTTCGCCAGAACAACAGACCCAGCGGTAGGGTCCGAATCCATAATCAAAACATAACGGGCCCATGATGTCCTCGACATAGCTTGGGTAACGGAATCCACCGTCAGCGGCCATTACATCAGCGCCTGCTCTACTTGCTTCGAGCAAAAAAGCGTTACCATAATCCCAGAAATACATGCCATTATTCGACATTTGATTAATTGCAATTGCATGGCGGCGAAGTGTTGAGCGAACTTCGTCAGCAAAACGTTCCGGTTCATCTGAAAGCATGGATGTAGCCTCATCATAGGAAAACCCGACTGGAAAGTAGCCTCCTTGGAAAGGATTATGCAAACTGGTTTGATCACTACCGAGGTCGACAGAAATTCCACGCTCCACTAATCGTTCCCAAAGTTCGACAATGTTCCCAATATAGCCGATTGAAAGAGGTATTTTCTGCTCAGCAGATTGCATCATTTGGTCGATTGCATCATCAATATCTTCAGTCACCGTTGACAACCAACCCTGTTCATGGCGTTTACGAGCAGCGTGTGGATTTGATTCGGCTACGATACAAGAGGCTCCAGCAATGACAGCAGCCTTTGCCTGCGCCCCTGACATACCTCCAAGCCCTGAAGTGACAAAAGTCACACCACCAAGTCCATCGTCACCTCCGATTCCCAAATGGGACCGTGCAGCATTAAGGAGAGTAATCGTGGTGCCGTGGACTATTCCTTGTGGACCAATATACATGTAAGACCCTGCAGTCATCTGACCATATTGAGTTACTCCAAGAGCGTTCATACGCTCATAATTATCTTGCGATGAAGCATTGGGAATAACCATTCCATTTGTGATAACAACTCGGGGTGCGTCCGATGTTGAAGGGAATAATCCGAGCGGATGACCTGAATAAATGACGAGTGTTTGTGATTCAGTCATTTTCGTGAGGTAGGCCATCACCAAACGATACTGAGCCCAATTTTGGAATACTGAACCATTTCCACCATAGGTGATGAGTTCGTGTGGGAACTGGGCAACAGCAGGGTCGAGGTTATTCTGTATCATCAGCATAATAGAAGCTGCTTGAGCGCATTGAGCAGGATAAGCATCTATTGGATGAGCGCGCATTTCGTACTTCACAGGCCGGTACCGCCACATTATTATTCGGCCAAACGAATTCAACTCATCCAAGAATTCACCAGCGAGTAATTCATGTTGTTCACTTGGAAAATATCGCAATGCATTGCGAAGAGCAAGTTTTTTCTCCTGAGGCGTGAGGATTTGGCGGCGAGGCGGGGCGTGGTCGACTGAATCATCCCATTCAGGCATGGGAGGGATTGTGTTAGGTATCCCTTCACCGAGACTCTCACGCAGTGCAGTCGTTCGGCCCCCCATGTTTGTGCCTTGGAGAAGATGCCCTTGAGCATTCTTATTGAAGACTCTCAAGGGAAATTGAAATTTCAGGTGTTCAGTTTAATAGGAGTTGGTTTCCATAATGTGAAAACAAAACCTGAAGCAATCATGACAAGGGCAAATATCTGGAATCCCTGTTGAAGTGTCAATATACCTTTTTCAAGTACATATCCGGCACAGGCACTTGAAAGAGAGAAAGCGAGGGACATGATGAGCATATCAATTGAAAACACTCTGCCTCTTATTTCATCTTCAACCCACATTTGCGTTAAGATGGTCGATAAGACCCAATTCGCCCCACTCGCTGAATGTGCCAGCATGACCAAAAATATAGTCAGCCACACATTCATTCCAAGCGTATAGCCTACAAAGAAATAGAAAAGCCCAGAAATCATAACGAGTATTCCTATGAGTAGGGGCCATTTCTCTTGGTCGGTGAGGAATTTGCGTGCAAGTATAGGTCCAGTGCCCGTTCCGATTCCTCGTGCGAAAAAGAATAATCCAAATCCGAGCGCAACACCAAACCCATCCACATTCGAACCCGCAACGACAAGGAATACACCCGCTAAGCCTCCACCAGCTATGTTCCATGAGGCCTTTGCAAAGACGATTCGAAGTAATCGTGCTTCCTCTGCAATTCGAGTCCAACCTTTCCGGATATTGGACAAAGCAGTGGTGAGCAATGGTCCAGAGATTTCCTTATCGAATGTTTGAGGGATTGTTAAAGGGGCGAGAAGTATTGCACCGAGTAAGAAAGTACATGCATCTATTATGAACGCCGCATCTGTTCCGAAATATTCGACTACTATCCCACCAAGCATTGCTCCGAGGCATAAGGCAGTCGACCAGGAAGCAGCATCGAGTGCATTGGCTGTTGCCAGTTCTTCTTTTGAAACGATGTTGGGTAAAGCAGCGCGTTCTGCTGTCACATATGCGCCGTGGAGTATCATCATAACTCCAGATAAACCAAGCATCCAAGGTATATCTTCTGGACCGTCAACTGCTAAGAACCCAAGAGCCAAAAACATCTGGAACACATTCGACCAAACCATGATATGTTTGCGGTTCATTCGATCTGCAAGTAACCCACTTATCGGTTGAAGTAATGCGAAGCACAACATACGTACAGTGAACAAGATTCCAAGCAGGAATTCAGAATCGGTGTATTTGAATATCAACAGAAAAAGTGCAATGGTGTTGAACCATTCACCAAGCATTGAGATAACGGATGCCGACCATAAGCGGCGAAATTTTGGATTTGAAGTGATGAGGTCCCAATACCCAATATCCGTCATTCCTCTTCATCTCCCTTCTGGAGGGATTTTTCGGATTCGAGGGTTACTTGAATCCACTTCGATGTCGGCGTGTTTGAAACTGCAGCTGTTGAATTCAATGGGACTAAAGAATTCGCTTCGGGGAAATATGTTGCAATGTTTTTGCGCGGAATCTCATAGGCGACTGCAAGCCATCCTGCAGAGTGACGAGTTTCTCCTTCAAAATGACTCGTTATCGAAAGTGGGTGACGGTTTTTCCAACCTCGTTCTGCCATGTCAAGTGCGTTCATCAATACAACTCTTCGATTGCCACTGATGCCTCGATAACGGTCATGGACATCATAAATGGTGGTATTGTATTGGTCGTGTGAACGTATCGTCATCATAACAAATCGATCTTTGGACACGGTGACATTTGGGAGCGGGTGAGTCGTAAAATGTGCCTTTCCAGATGGTGTGGAGAAACTTCTCGAATCGCGCGGAGGGTTTGGAAGTAGAAACCCATTCTCATTACGAACACGTTCATTATAATTGTCAAATCCTGAAAGTGAACGTTCCATTAAATCACGTATCTGGTCATAATTACCAGATAACTCGAGCCATTTAAGTGGTGAATCGGTGAACAGATGAGATGCGAGTTGCGCAACTATCCAAGGCTCACTGCGTAATTCCTTCGATGCTGGTTGAAGGCCTCCCCGAGATTGATGAACAATCCCCATTGAATTTTCGACGGTCACGAATTGAGCCCCCTCGGCTTGAATGTCAATTTCAGTACGGCCGAGGCAGGGAAGAATAATTGCCTGTTCACCGGTGACCAGGTGAGAACGATTGAGTTTGGTTGAAACTTGTACTGTGAGGCCAATCTTACGTAAACCTTCAGCAGTAGCATGGGTGTCGGGAGTCGCAGAAATGAAATTGCCACCCATACAAAAGAACACGTCAACATCACCCTTTCTCATTGCTCGAATTGCATTCACTACATCATACCCATGTTCCTTCGGAAGAGACATATTCAATCCCTCTTCCATTTTTTTGAGGAAAGCAGGTGGTGGAGCCTCCCATATTCCTACAGTTCGGTCTCCTTGAACATTCGAATGGCCGCGAACTGGACAAAAGCCTGCACCTGGCCTGCCCACATGGCCCCCCATAAGGAGAAGATTGACTATTTCTTGAATGACCGACACTCCATTCGGTTGTTGTGTGAGACCCATGGCCCAACATGCTATTGTTGCTTTGGATTTAGCCAAAACGGTACCAACTTCAACAATGAGTTCCTTGGTAATTCCAGAATCTGATTCAAGTACTGGCCAACTGAATGATTGAGCATGTTTGACCATCGAATCAAAACCTTCAGTATCATTTTGAATGAAGGAATGATCTAAGCCACCCTGCTCTGCATGAACTTTGATGAATCCTTTCATCAATGCTGCATCCCCTCCAATGCGAACAGGAATATGGAAATCGGCCAATTTTGTTGTTGTGAAATTTAATTTCATGTAATCCTGAGGGTGCTTAAACCGTTCAAGCCCAGCCTCAGGTAAAGGATTGATGTGAATTATAGTCGCACCCTTCTTTTTGGCATCACGTAACGCAGTCAACATACGCGGGTGATTTGTCCCAGGGTTTTGACCAATGACCATGATGACATCTGCATGATTGAAATCGTCAAGATGAACGGTTCCTTTGCCAATGCCAATGGTCGCTCCCAGGCCAAAACCCGTTGATTCATGGCACATATTAGAACAATCAGGTAAATTATTTGTACCAATACTGCGGACCATCGCTTGATAGAGAAATGCGGCTTCATTACTGGTCCGACCTGATGTATAGAACACCGAACGGTCAGGGTGATCCATGGAATGTATCTTCGAAGCAATGAGTTCAAAAGCATCATCCCATGAAAGTGGAGTGTAGTGTGAACTGTCCTTATCGAGAAGCATTGGATGGGTGAGGCGCCCTTGTTTGTTGAGCCAATAGTCACTTTGTTCAGAGAGTTCTTGAACACTGTGCTTTGCAAAGAATTCCGGAGTGACTCTACTGGTCGTTGCTTCATCGGCTACGGCCTTGGCTCCGTTTTCACAAAATTCGAAAGAAGTGCGATGTTCAGGGTCGGGCCAAGCACATCCGGGGCAATCAAAACCATTTTGTTGATTGACCATAGTGAGTGTTTTAGCAGAACGTTTCAAACCCATATTGAGAAAACCATGTTTTAGAGATGAAGTGACTGCTGGAATTCCTGCTGCCATTTTTTTCCTTTTCTTGATTTTCAATGGGCGTAGGTCAGGTGGGGTATTTGCTCGGACATCATCCCTCATACGCCCACCAAGATGTCCTGTGTATGGGGGGGTTCTCAAGGCTTGTTGTATTCAAACTAGGAAAGTGGACCTATTGCAACGCTACTCTCCAGTTTCATGAAGGAATAGATTCTCATTCCAAGACTCCGTGCTGTATCAGCTGCTAAAGTTGAGCATGCACCAATGCAAACGATAGTGCCAATACCTGAACGTGCGGCTTTCGCAACGAGGTCCCATCCACATCTGCCTGAGAGGAGGAGGGTTTCTTCACCAAATGAAACACCTGCCAATAATCCCTTTCCAATTGATTTGTCAACAGCGTTATGCCGCCCTATATCCTCTGATAAATGATGTAATCCTTGATGGTGATTCCACAGTGCTGCAGCATGCATACCGCCCGTTTCGATAAAACCGAATTGGAGTTCCTTCATCGATTCAAGTGCAGCATAGAGAATCTCATGTTGAATCGGAAGGTGTGCGTGAGCAAAGAGAGGCAACCCACCAATTAACTCATCCAACCCATCAGCATTACATGCGCCGCATGATGAAGTTATCACGCGTTGATTCGATACTGCAGGTGTGATGGTCTGATTGATGTAGACATTGATTGAACCACTTTGACTCTGTTCACATTCAATCTCCGCATTTACAAATTGCCCATATCCTTCACTGCATGCATGGCCAAGAAACAATTCCGATAAATCTGTAGGGGTGCCGAGTAAACTTGCAATTTTATGCTCACCGGAATACAAGTGAATCAGTGTTTCAGTGGCCAAGTGGTCCTCTGCTATGTTTGAGTGACCTTTGGAATACCGATGAATTCCAATACGTCGGCTACGCTCCATGAGTCGCCATACCGACTTAACTTGAAGTCTCTTCGGATTCCTCTGGTCGTTCGATATCAAAGAATTCGAATTGTAAATCGACTAATTCGCTACTTGATTTGGCTTCTGCGTATGCATCGAGAGGTTCTTTGTTGAGTTCAAAAAAGCGCTCACCCCATCGGAATGCTCCGAGGACTTGCCTCGCTTGTTCTCTTTCGCCAATGAGGTAGAGTACCGTTGCAAGTGCTTCAGCCGTCGTAAGGCGCCCTGGCTTGCCCCAATTGACGGGGTTAGCGGCTAAAAGAAGCGGCAGCATACGAGGCTGGAGACGTGTTTTTTGCATAACTTGGAGTACACTTTCTTCGATATGAGCCCAACTGCAATCAAGTCCAACAAGTGAGCCACCTTTGAGAAGCAATTGATGATCTTCGGGTCCGAATACCTTGCCGCATAAAGGTTCGAGGATAATTCCACGCTTTGGCAGAGTATTGAGGCGTTTGTGAAGTCGTAGGTCTCCGCGTTTTGAGGCTAGAACCGCCGTGTTTTTTTTGGGGTCATCCTGTGCCAGCCAAACCGCATGAACAGAAACTTTGGGCATAGACTCACCTGAGGTCATCAAGGTAATCGCCAAGCGTCATGCCGCGAGATGCTGAGTTATCCAAACGTTGAGTCTCAGAGGGTGCTACTGATTCGAACAGGGAAATTGAAAGAACTCTTTCGAATTTTTTGAGCACCGAGTCGGTCGGTCGCTTCCCACTCTCAGTTGATTTGATAATATTGACCGTTTCGGCCATTCTCTTGCCCAAGGTGGATTGATTCCAACCCTTGGCTTTTCGAGCATTTGTAATTCGAAGAGCATAATCACCAACAAGTTCCTTTTCAGTTTTGAGCATGATATCTTTACCTTTCTTCCCTTTGGCTGAATAAGAAGTTTGATGCGCTGGGCTTGCATTCATACTTTGAGCACGTGCTAAACCGGGTGCAGTCTCCTTTGGACCAAGGTTCATTTTATCATAACAACGTGAACAAGCGGTAACTTCTGCCTTTCCCATTTGGACATGCCGGACACTGACTTTCATTGCACCACATAATTCACAGTCTGCCATGCTTCTCAGTCCCACTTACTGCTTAGAGCGACTGTCTTTGAAGCCTTCGGAACGAAAGACAGCAATTTGTAAGAGCGACGACTTAACAAACAGTAGCCACGACGAGTGTATGAGTCCTATGAGTTCTGAGGTTGAAAATAACAGCACTCCTCTCTCGTCACACTCTGACGATGAGATTAAAAAATTAGAAGAAGACTATCAAAAACTTCTCGACGATTCTCAGAATTTAATCAATGAGCGTTCGTATCTTGAAACTGAGATACGTACCTTGAAGAAAAGGGCTACGAGACTCGATGATGAGGTCCGTATATTGAAAACACCACCTCTTATCATCGGACATTTGCAAGATGTTCTCGATGAACGTACAGCAATCGTTCGTTCATCGAACGGCACTGTGTTCCAAGTTTCATTAAATCAACGATTGGAACCTGAACGATTGAAGCCTGGTACCCGCGTTGCATTGAATCAAGACACTTTAGCTGTGATCGAAGTTCTACACGAGGCGTGGGACCCGTTGGTGAGCGGTGCTGAAGTGGTTGACAAACCAGATACAACCTACGATTCTGTTGCAGGACTTGATGAACAAATCCAATTAATCCGTGAAGCGATTGAATTACCTCTCCTTGAACCTGAATTATTTTCAAAAATTGGAATTACTCCTCCAAAGGGTATTTTGCTAGTCGGACCCCCAGGATGTGGAAAAACACTCCTCGCAAAGGCTGTAGCAAACCATACTGATGCAACATTCATACGCATGGTTGGGAGTGAATTGGCACAAAAATACATCGGAGAAGGTGGACGAATGGTTCGGGAATTGTTTTCTTTGGCCAAGGAAAAATCGCCTTCGATCATTTTCTTAGATGAAATTGATGCAATCGGTGCAAAAAGATTGGATGGTTCAACAAGTGGCGACCGTGAAGTTCAGCGTACATTGATGCAATTACTCGCTGAACTCGATGGTTTTGATGCACTTGAAGATGTCAAGATTATCGCAGCAACCAATAGGCCAGATATTCTTGATGATGCCTTGTTACGTCCTGGCCGTTTCGACCGAATTGTAACAATACCTCTCCCTGATGCCGCAGGGCGCAAGGACATTCTCGCTCTCCATACATCCAATATGTCGACTTCAAGAATTAATTTGAAGGCAATTGTCGATAAAACTGAGGGCTATTCAGGCGCTGAACTCAAAGCGACTTGTGTTGAGGCAGGCATGGTTGCAATCCGCGAAAAGCGAAATAAAATAACGCAATCCGATTTCCTTCTTGCAGTCGAGAGAATTCAAATCAAGAAATTAACCAGTGGTGCGACTTCCTCTCCTGACGCCCTATACGGTTGATTTTCTTCATTACAAGTGTTAACATTCAAAGCCCGCCTCTTGAACCTCAGGTTATGGAAGCAATTGTTGAATGTGTACCGAATATTTCTGAAGGGCGAGATGCAGGTAAAATTGAACGCATCATTGAAGTTGTACTCGGAATTGAAGGATGTGCAGTCCTTGGCGTAGAACCTGACAGTGATTACAACAGAACAGTCATCACCATTGCAGGTGCGCCAGAAGCCGTCAAAGAGGCAGCATTCTTATTGATTCGCAAAGCAACAGAAGAAATCGATATGACTGCGCATGAAGGCGAACACCCTCGCCTTGGTGCAGTAGATGTATGTCCTTTCGTCCCATTGAAAGGAGTAACTATGGATGATTGCGTGAAATTAGCACGTTCCCTTGCCCGACGCGTTGGCGAAGAATGTCATGTTCCTACATTTTTGTATGGGGCTGCGGCTTTGAATGATGAGAAGAATTTACTTTCGACCATTCGAAAAGGGCAATATGAAGGATTAGAAGCACGCCTAAGCGGAGGGGAAACTTCTCACACAGAGAACACTCGATTTCCTGATTTTGGACCAACGGAATGGAACGAAAATTCGAAACGCTCAGGCGGTATTTCTATCGGAGCACGAGATATATTGGTAGCCTACAATGTCAATATCGATGAACCTGATGCTTTGGTGTCAAAGAAAATTGGTTCGTTGGTTCGCTCAACCGGACGCCTCATCAAACAAGATGATGGAAGGAAAATGCGAATCAGTGGAATCTTACCAATGGTCCAAGGAATGGGTGTCTCTCTCGAATCACATGGAATCAGTCAAGTTTCAATGAATTTACGAGACGTTGTACAATGTCCAATGCATGTGGCTTTTGAAGCATGTAAAAGTATTGCCAACGACCATGGGATCGAAACACCAGGCAGTGAACTTGTAGGCTTAGTACCGCTTGAAGCAATGTTAGAATCTGGGCGTTGGTATGCCAAAGAAGGCATCACTGATGAAAAAATTCTCGTCAAGGCAGCGATCGATGGTTTGGGCTTAAGTCAACTTGAACTGTTTATACCTGAAAAAAGAATTATTGAATGGGCTTTACTTGAGGCGGTGGGCCAATGAATTGGATGGAAATGACCCTTGGTGAATTTCAAGATGCACTTGCCTCTTCAGACCCGACACCTGGTGGTGGAACTGCTGCTGCTGTGGCATTGGGCCAAGCTACCGCCCTCACACGCATGGTTGCCCAATTGACTTTAGGGAAAGAGAAATGGCAAGAAGGTTGGATTGCAGCAGAAAAAGCTGAAGAAATAGTACAGAAAACGTATCTTCGAGCTGGTGAACTTGCACAACTTGACAGTGATGCATTCGATGAAGTAATGGCAGCCTTTCGAATGCCAAAAACCAACGATGAAGAAGTTGGTATACGTCGAAACTGTATTCGTCAAGCGACTCTAAAAGCATCAGAAATACCTTACGAAACTGTGGTTCTTGGAATGGAACTTCTTTCTTGCCAAGAAGCATTAGCTCTGCGAGGAAATGGAAACGCAGTTTCGGATGTAGGTGTCGCTGCTCTTTTGACAAGTGCTGCAGTCAAAGGTGCACTGTTCAATGTCGAAATTAATCTTCAATCCTTACCCGATGAAATGGGCATGGATATGCGTAAGGAAATTCCTGGAATTCGAACGCTCTGTAGTGAACTTTCACGAAACATTATGCAAGCTGTGCATGAACGAATGGCTCAATAATCATCGGACTTGCGAGCCTGTAGAAATTTCTCCATCTATCGTGATGAGACGAACATTTCCCTCGCCATCATCAGCAGCGAGCATCATTCCTTCTGAATTGACGCCACGCAATGAACGCGGTTTAAGATTCGCAACGAATACAACGGATTTGCCAACCATTTCGTCTGCTGAATAGTATTCTTTCAAGCCTGCACAGATTGTTCTGCCTTGTTCTGTACCATCATCAATCGATACGACAAATAAGCGGTCGGCATTAGGATGATCTTCAACGGTGCGGATTTTACCAACTCGTAAGTCAACTTCCATAAATGTCTCGAAATCGAGATAGGCAATTCCTTCTGGGGCTTCTTTCATCTTTGTTTCCTCCGTAGATTTTTTCTTGTTCTTTTTGCTGCCTTTAACTATTTGACCAGGTTGTTCTTTTGGCTCTGAAGATTCTGCAAGTAACTGTTCTGAGGCGAGAATTTCTTCCAAATCCAGGCGTTGAAATAACGGCTCAGGTTTGGAATCGTTCCATGTCATTGGTACATTCCAGTCAATTGCGGAATCCCAAGAGATTTGTGATACATCTCCTGCTTGACCGAGAGATGACCATAAACGAGTCGAACTAAAAGGTAAAAATGGTTGCATTGTGATCGCTAAAAATCTTGCAATACGCCAACCAAACGAGAGGGCTGAAAGTGCTTCATGGCGTTCTTCAAGATATGTTGGATTGGACCCATCATCGGATTCGGAAAGGAATTTCCAAGGCGTTGCAGATTGTAAGAGTTGATTGCCAGCTTGAGCTGCATTCATGGCAAATCTCAATGCCTCTTTGTAGCGATGGCGAGTAAGTGATTCAGTGATTGAAGCATGAATCACATCGAGTTTTTTCTGCGTCTCAAGCGTTGTTTCAAGGTCATCGAATACAGTGAAAGGGCCTGTGTCAGATGATGGTAGGCGAGCACCAAGCGTTAGAACACGATGTACGAAATTACCATAGGCAGCAATCAGTTCACTGTTGATTTTTTCAACAAAATCTGGCCAATTAAAATCTGTATCGTGATTTTCGGGCATGTTGATACCAAGGTAATATCGGAGCGTATCGGGGTCAAATCGTTCCAAGAAAGAAGGCAACCATACTGCATGCTTACGAGACTTTGAGAATTGGCCACCTGAAAGCATCAGGTATTCCATTGCCGGAACATTCGTCTCAAGTGATAAATCACCTGGCCCAGGAAGTTGTATTGGTTCATCGATGGTCTTGCCATTTTTCGCATGGTTGAGTCCCATAATCAAAGCAGGCCATATCACTGTGTGAAATGGGATGTTGTCTTTACCGAGGAAATACAAGTGTCGAGGTTGAGTGCCGTCTTCAGCTATACACCACCATTTCTTCCAGGCATCTTTGCCGAGGGTGTGATTGTGTGGTGCTGCATAGTCTTCAGCCCAAATTCGCGCACAAGTTGAATATCCTTGGACAGCCTCGAACCATACATAGACGCACTTCCCATTCCATTCCTCACCATCCATGGGCAAAGAGATACCCCAAGAAAGGTCACGGGTGACTGCACGTGGTCGCAATCCCATGTCAAGCCATTGCTTGGTCATAGCACGGACATTTGACTTCCAATACTTTTGTTGGTCGGTAGCATGTTGTTCCAAGACCTCTTGAAAGGCATCAAGTCGGTAAAACATATGGTCGGTATCTCGTATTTCGATAGGAGATGTAGGGTTCATCTTAGAAACTGGATTTTTGAGTTCTGCTGCTTCATATGTTGCCCCACATGCATCACATTGGTCGCCTCTTGCTCCGTCTTCGGAACACGAAGGACAGGTGCCCTCAACATATCTGTCAGGTAAAAAACGACCACCGCCGTCTTGATGGATTTCGTAATACTGTTCCATCGTTTTCGTTTCAAATAATCCTGCTCCCATCAATTGAAGAAAGTTTTCTTGAACCATTTTCTTGTGGCGTGGATCGGATGTGCGATTGAATAATGCGCCGCCGTATTCAATTCCACGTGAATCAATATTTGGTTGCCATGAGCATCCAAGGTCCAGTAAAGCTTGCGAATTAAGTGAGTGGAATTCATCGACGACTTGTTGCGGTGTTATACCATTTTGTTCAGCAGTGACGGTAATTGGTGTTCCATGTTCGTCTGAACCGGAGACCATGAGGACGCGGTTCCCTTTTGCACGTTCAAAACGTGCTTGGATGTCGGGGGGGAGATAACAACCTGCTACATGGCCCAGATGGAGAGGGCCGTTGGCATATGGCCAAGCGACACAGATTAAGACATGCTCCTCTGACATTACGGCCCCTCAAATTCATGCAAAAGCACTCGCCTCTTGACTTTCACCCCTGTTCCTACATCAACACCTTTACATTTTACTGTTGCAAAGTGTACGGAGGGTCATTTTGAATAACCCCTTGCTTGTCCTAAAGACAGGCCGACCGCTAGGAGTCCCAGAAGTCACATGGCAATGACCACCCTTATTCTCTATGCATCACTCGCTCTCGGAGTTTCATTCATCTGCTCAATTCTTGAAGCAGTTGTTCTTTCAATACCAAACACATATATTGCCGTATTGGAACGAGATGGCGACAAAAATGGTGCCATATGGGCCAATCTCAAAGAAGATGATGCTGTTAAACCCCTTACTGCGATTTTGACCCTCAATACAATTGCCCATACAATGGGAGCTGCAGGAGTCGGTTCACAGGTTCAATCTCTATGGGGCGAAAGTGCATTAACTGCAGCCTCTATAGTTTTGACAATCGCCGTATTGTTTTTGTCTGAGATAATACCAAAGACTTTAGGAACTGCTTATTGGAAAAAATTATCTCCTTTGACTGGAAAAATTTTGAATACTCTCATCAAATTCTTAGTGTTCCTTATTATTCCAATTCAAGCACTCAAGGCGATTTTACCAAAAGGTGACCACGCATTAGTTACCCGTGACGATGTAGCTGCACTTGCAGATCTTGGCAGTGAAGAAGGAATTATAGAAGATGACGAAGAAAAAGTAATACGGAATTTGCTTAAACTCCGTGAAATTAAAGTCGTTGATATTATGACTCCGCGAGTGGTTATGACTGCATTTAAGTCCTCGAGTAGTGTAAAACAGGTATTGAATGAGCACGATATTATCCGCGTATCCAGAATCCCAGTTTATGACAATACAATTGATGACGCAACTGGAATTGTCATACGTTCAGAAATTTTAATGGCAGCAAGCCGTGATGAATGGGACCGACCAATGCGCGACTTCATGAAACCAGTGATTATTTTACCAGTCTTAGCGAATGTCGATGAAGTTTTGGAAATGTTTCTCGAGGAACGACAGCAATTTGCTTTGGTTCAAGATGAATTTGGCGGTACAGCAGGCGTTGTAACTATGGAAGATGTTCTAGAAACTCTTCTTGGAGAGGAAATCGTTGATGAATTGGATGAAGTCGATGATATGCGAAAACTTGCAAGGGAGCAAGCCGAATTAAGCGATTGAAAGTGAATCAAAAGTTTCAAGCCAATTGAGGAGATGTGCTTCTCGTTCATCGTTTGTTTCCGCACCAGAATGAGTCAAACTTTCGATGAGATGATGTGTCAAATGTGTATCTTTAGAGAATGTGTTGACCAATGCATCGTAATGATCTCGACCGAGTCGAGTATCAGTCATAGCTTGAAGGCATAATGTAGGTACCAATGGAACCCCCCACTGAGGGATATCAAATTGTTCGAGTGTATCGTCAGTAATTGACGGATGCATATTTTGGACATCACGAAAAACCCGACCTAAATGGAGTTTTCGCAAGGCATGAGGGATTTTTAATTGGTCGCGGATTTCGTTAAGTATTTTAGAATACAACATCAGTGGGGATTCTAATATTAATCCGCTCAGGGGTAGATTAAATGGAATATTTTCCTTATCAACTGACAGTCGAGTAAAAATATAGCCTCCCATGCTATGGCCATAGAAAAAGAAATGAGAGACTTGTTGTGGCTCGATTATGTCATGGAGATGTTTGATATGGAATTGCATATGCTTAACGGCAGTAAGTGCGTTCCATCTTTGAAGTGGGGTGGATTTTCCATGCCCTGGCAATTCACAAATGACAACATGCCATCCCTTTTCCACAAACCACTTGGCGCGCCCCATTACGGATGCTGATGAACCCCTCCATCCATGAATGAAAACGATGAGTGGTGCAACATGCTCTTGTTGAAATGTTTGTATATGCGTTGTTACTGATTCGAATTCAATAAAATGTGATTGCCATTCATTAGATTCAAATGAATCCTTAGCAGGACCGGGGGAAATAAAGAGAGCACTCACCAAGGCTTCGAGGTATGCAATGAACAGGCAATACAACCCCATAAGGAACCAAAGAATGGGCGATGGGAGAAGGAATCCTACTGAACAGGTGAAACAGAGAAGGGCGGTTAAAAGCCAGAACAGCGTACGCAACCACTTTGAAGAGAGTAAGTTCATCCGAACACCAAGTGAGATTACTTAGTTTTACCAGCATCTTTTTTATCATTCGATGTGCCTTTGGCTTTAGCAGATGGTTTGGCTTTGGCTTTAGCGGATGGTTTGGCTTTAGCTACTGCCTTAGCGACAGGTATTTCATCCGATTCATTATCTGATTCTTCAGCAGTTAATTCCTTTGCGACCTTCTTAGCGGATTTGGCTTCTTGTCGTTGGGTGAAACGGTCACCGTAAGAAGCCATACCTTCGAGTTTACCAATGAATCCAGTAGATACTTCACCTTCAGCAGGAATGTGCTTGACAAGAAATGCCCCAAAAATTGAATCGTAAAGTCCTTGATTCATTTCACTGCCTCGCTTCATGGATGAATTTATGAAGAAGAGGATGAGGAAAATAATCCCAAGAATCGACCAAAGCGATGCCCACATTTGCGTACTGCCTTTTTCAGAGACCATTGACCCCGCGAAAATCATCAAAAAGACTACACCGGTGAGTGCAAGGATTCCCGTAGAATTTACAAAAAGTGCATGGAGAAAGTTCGGTTTACTGCCCGAAGAGGTGATGTTTTTGGTTCGAGATACGAAGTTACCGAGGGTTCGGCCGGACATAATTGGTACTACAATCAAGTTTAGCGTCAATGCAACAAGAGCGACAATGGCAAAGATTGTCGTAAATGCATCGAGAATTGCTACTGAGAAAAGGAATGCGAAGACTGGGCCGAGATTGACCACGAAGTTCGTAAACCAAGCAATACGTCGAGCATTTGGAGAAGCGGTTTCAAAATTTTCAGGAAGTCCTTGGGAGGTTGCTTTCACTTTCAAAGCCTTCATTGGTTGTGCAATAACTGCGTCTGGAATGATTACTGAACTCGGCTTTGCCTTGGCTACAGCCTTAGCTACTGGTATGGCTTTGGCTACAGCTTTAGCCACTGGTACGGCCTTGGCAACAGCCTTAGCTACTGGTTTATTTGCTGATTTTGAACCTGCATCACTTGCTTTATCGAGTAATCCCATTTATTTCACTTCCTCTTGTATAATTTCAACTATCATCCGATTGATAGAGTGTTGCTACGGTGCTGTAAATTTCAAAGTTTGACGATTGCACGAATGCATTGATTGAATCTTCGCTCATATTGCCAAGTTGTCCATCGACAATTCCGACGAATTGTCTGCGCAAGTCGTCATCAGCAGATGATGCATCACTTGCCACTTCTTGATAAATACCAAATTCATCACTCTCTATGAAAGCAGATACAACTTCTTCCGAAAGATCTGAGCCAAGTAAATCATCAACAATGCTAACAAATGATACGAAGAGGTCGGCGTCATCGCCCGTGACGCCTGTATGGATTGCTTCTTGAGCAACAGTTGGTTCAGATGACTCATTCATCATCGCCATAATTGATTTGCGTTCGGACATGAGACCCTCAAGAACTGGACGTAATTGGGAGAGAAGTTCAGAATCGCCGGAAGTTTTCGCAGTTTGATATTCAGGCTTAAGTGTCCTGAGTTCATCCTCAATGGCTGAAAGTTGTGACTGAAGGTCTTCTGAATTTTCATCATCAAGTAATACGACAACAGGTGCATCGCGTATCTCGGAAACTTTAGAATCGTGTTCTTTTTTGCGTAAGACTATGATTTCACGGTCGAGTGAGTGTCCAAAACGCTCGGAATATCGATCTAATAAAGAACCCGTTTCACCCTTTGCTAATCGGTCGATGTGACCATAGATTTGTTGGAGGGGTTTATCGGAGCGTTTGGCCCACATACCTCCGTATTCATTTGCCTCAACAGGTTGTTCAACCGGGAGTGGAAGTTCAGGAAGCGGCAGGGGTGCAAGAGCATCAGGAAGCGGCAGGGGTGCAAGGGCTGGAAGCGCACCTGGTGAAGGCAGTGGCATTCCAGGGAGCGGGGGCAGTGGCATACCTGGCATTGGTAGACCAGGCATTGGTAGACCCGGTGCAGGAAGGTTTTGAGCATTCTTTTTCTTGTCTTTCCGCTTGCCCATGTGGTCCACCTCTAAACCGCTGGATGCGGGTGGAGTCTTGAACCTTACCTTCGGCTACGCACATTATTATCCGAATTTAAAGGTGATAATCATTCTAGGAAACGATTTTAGCCCAACCTTTCAAAATAAGAAATGTTGCTCCAGCCTCATGGATTTCGAATCGGTCTCCTGATTGCTTATCGAATACTTGGTCGCCGAATTGAGCGATGGAGTCATCGACTATCATTTCAACTTCCATCTTATCTTGGGTATTGAGCACTATTGCTTCATGTAAAGCAGAATATGGATTTGAACCATCTGGGTCAAGTCGACTGAGTGGAAATTCACTGACGCGCATACCAGTCTTACCATGAAGTGACGTGGGCCATCGAATTTGCCTCCTGACATCGATCGTAACCACTTCATCGGTTTCGCCAGCAGAACCAAGAACAACTGAGGAATCAGTTTTCAGCAAGTCTAGGAATAATCCCTCATACTTTTTCAAAACTCCAAAACTACCATCCCTTAGACGTTCAGCACGTGCATCATGATTTACAACATCAGCTAAACTTTGAATCGATACTTTACCTTTGGTCGAAGTTCTGCCTTCACGTTGTGATTGCCCTAATAGACCTTGATGGAGAGAATTTAATTCACTCATGTATCCCTGTTCCTTCCGTGAAATCGTACGTAACTTTTCAATCATGCCACCCATGCCATCGCGAATACGACGAGTCCAACCCTCTGATGAGAGGTCATGATATCGTGCAAGTCCACCCTTCACATCGACTCCTTCTCCACGGATGTACGATACCATTTCACGCCGAGCCTCTGAATCTAGGTGGAATAAAGTTGGGTCCCGGTAATGCAAATGGAATCCGCGGTGACCCGAAAAAGTCACTTGTAAATATTTTTCATCAAATCCGAATTCTGGTTCAAGAAAATCGTTCCATAGAGACCATGCCTGTTCCTGAATAGCCTCAAGCATCCCAGGAAAATCCCTGTCTGTGACGCCAGGTAAGTGGTCACCATCCAAATCAAAAATCAAGTCGGCACCGCGCCAGAGTTTGTCTGACATTTTGAGTTCAAAGGGGCGTTCCCAATATGCAGTAGAATAAAAGCAGGAGTGCATAGAACGCTCGGTTATAAATTGCCGAACCGAATTCATGTCACTGAACCCTTTGTGACGAATAGGGGGCGAGCCGCCAAATGGAATGAACATCCATTCTCTCGTTTTTAATCGAGGAGGAGTCCAGAATTCAGCGCTACGATAATACGCACCAAAACGGTGTGCAAACCTTGCCCATCCTGCTGCCATAGAATTCCCCAAAGTGAGGGAATGGGTGAGGGTTATTGAATACACGCCGAAGTTATTTCGTCATCCAGAAACGTTCTTCCGCTTCTCCGACGGTGGTTGAGGTGTCTGCGCCAGTTGCTTCAACATAATGTTCCCAGCACATGTAGTACTTCCCAACAACCATGGCATTACCAAAAGTTAGACGAATCCCACACTTTTCACAGCGTGGGCCAATTTCGCCATTTGGGGCCTGAGCGAGTGTTATATGTTCGTGTGGCATAGAATCCCTCTATTACATGGCAGAAGCATTGAGTCTTTGAACTTGAGGCTTCGAAGTGTTCAGCAATCTATGTATCCCCTCGAGTTAGAACATTGCCAGTACTTCATCACCGAGTCTTTCAACCGAGTGCCATTGTACCGATAATTTCGGTTACAGGTAAGATGAAGTAGTATTGAGCCATACTGAGTATGAACAGTTCTGACGCAGTTACATCACTCATTTGAGCCAATAAAGGCCATCGACTCAGTATCAAAATCTGATTGAATAAGGCCAAGTTCTTGACCTTCCCGAATAAAACGCCGAACTGAAGCTCGCCCTTCTGCTTCGTAATCGATCGTCCGGTCGTTGACATACATGCCAACAAATTCACGATTCGTATCATCATCGATACCTCTGCCCCATTTTTTGGCAAATTCGAGTGCCTCATCGGGAGAATTAAGTGCAAATTCAATACTCATTTTTGTATATTTGGTAATATCATCCATAACTTTCTCGCCAAGGTCTCTTCGGACAACGTTACCACCCAATGGCATTGGCCATCCATCTGTGCGTTTATTCCACCATACGCCTAGGTCGAGGTGAACCTTGAGATTATTATCAACATAGGTCAATTGACCTTCGTGAATTATCAATCCACTTTTGTAAGTGCCATCAAGAATCCGAGGTATGATTTCATCAAAAGGAACGACCGCAATATCACAATCGCCCCAAGATAAACGCAATCCCAAATACGCACTTGTTTTGAGTCCTGGAATTGCAATCGTGGAAGATTTCACTTCATCAATTGACATCCCATCAAGTGAAACAACCATTGGCCCGTATCCTTCTCCCATCGAAGCTCCACAATTCATCAAGGCATAATCTTTAGAAATTTCGGGGAAAGCGTGAATTGAAACGGCTGAAACTTCAAGCTCGCACTTCATGGCTCGGTGATTTAGTGTTTCGATATCCTGTAATTCATGAATGAAATTGTAGCCAGGAGTAGGGAATGCTCCAGTGGTCATAGCATGGAACATAAAGGCGTCATCAGGGTCTGGAGAATGTCCGATACGTACGATTTTGTTGCCGTCTTTATCGAGGGGTAACTGGGCTACCATGGTGCTCCGACATTGGAGTCCTTGATGAACCAACCGCCCGACAAATGTCAAAAAACTCATTGCTGCGAGCGCGAAGTATTCAAGCGGAGGCGGGCATGGTGGTACGAGGCAGAGGTCATGTTGGCTGGATTTTCTCGATTTCAAAGGCAAATGTGCCTCCTCATGGTGTTTATTTTTATCGTTCCATCTGGTTCCGGGCAGTATTCTGATATTGCATATATTGATGCTACGATGACTTCCTCCGCAAGTGAATCAAGATCAGTCGACATCAATTCAAATGGGACGTATATAGCGAGTGCTTACGATGGCTTAGTTGCTGTTCATGATGTAGATTCTCTTGAACTCATCAAGTCATTCACTGTTGAAAGTGATGTATTGGACGTCCAATTTTCTCCCGATGGGTTGTTGTTAGCATTTTCTCGCTCCGGCTCCACCTCGGAGACGAATACGATACAAATTATTGATGTCCTCACTCTGCAACTCACCTCAAAACAGCATGGGTCGAATTCTCAGCCTGATATGATACAGTGGTCGCCTGATGGGGATTTGTTGGCTTTACCGAACAGCAACAATGGAATTGACCTTTTGCGTGTTGCTGATATGGAGGTCGAAAGGACACTCAACGGTGAACATAATACCCGTGTCACATGCATCTCATTTTCATCGCTCGGCGGTTATATTCTGACAGGTGATGAATCTGGGCGCCTCGTAATGTGGGAATCTCAAGGCAACCCCATGGATAGGGAATGGAGTCTTGATTCTGAAATTAAAGCATGTAGTTTTGACTCAGCTGACGAACAATTTGCGGTGTTGACTGTTGAGGGTCAACTGACTACATGGTCGTTCGCAGGTGGTTCACTTGCAGAATCGAAACTCGACGGAGGCTCGGCTTTACATTGGGCATCTGATGACAGTGTGATTCATGTATTAGAGACTGGAGTTTCACCGCGTATACTCACTGTTGACTCGATAAATTTAGTGGAATCAGTTTCGATATACCTTGCTCATCAAGCACTCGATTTCACCCAGATAGAGAATCAGTTTGGAACACGAAATAAGGCATTTGTTGCTACAAATACCGGCCATATCGCTGTTTATGGATCAATGTCTCTACCTGAGGGATACGGTGACACTGGAGCTGATTTAGATGGAGACAAGGTCCCCGATACTTCAGATGATGATGATGATGGTGATGCTATCGTTGACCAAAGAGATGACGATTGTCTAGCAGCCTCACAATCATGCAGTAAAACACCCAACATTGATACCATTAGAGCGATTGATATTTCCGTGAATTCGACTACTTTTGTTATCAAAGATACCTTTACTTTGGATATCCAAACATCATCTATACTTAGAAATCTTTCTCGACGCTCATTGGTTGCAGACATACAACTGAGCCAGGATGAAACAAATCTATTCGCTCAAACAATTTGTAAAAATATGAATGAAAATCACTTTGTAAGTTCATGGGAGAATATTATTCTCCTTTCATCTGGACAGCTCACAGACGGTAAAGTTGAATGCCAGATTGAGAGTGGGATGACGCTTACAGCACAAAACGATTACAAAACCCATATCGCAGTCACATATATTCTCACATTTAATTTAAGTGAAACGACTTATCCCTTTGAATTTACTTTACAATCTCAACCTTCAGCCACGGACACCTCACTCGCACAACACGCTGAGATGCATCCGATTGATGTCACTGCCAAAAGTACGAATTCTAAGACAATATATTGGTCACCTTGGTGGGTAAGCGAGGGCGAACTTCTGCTTATCCTCGAAGAACAAGTTGAATCTAAACCGGGTTTGATTGGAAAGTTGTTTCAAGTTTTCATCTCCTATCCTATACTCTTTTTGCCAATACTCGGCCTCATTGCTGGAGGGATTCTTGTTCTCATCCGAACAAAGAATTCAATTGGTATGAATCTTGATTTTGACGAAGATGAGTCTGATGAAGATGAAAAATATGAGCATAAAGTGGAAGAAGATGAACCTGAGAATGATGAGAGTAAATCTGTTTCTGAATCGACTAAGGAAACCAATATTGAAAAACCCGCTAACTCCCCGCGAAGGGTAATTGGTCGAGAACCGAAAGAAACACAACAAGAAGTAACGACTCCCAAACGACGAACTGCAAAAAAGGTCATATTTGGAACAGATGGACCGATTACGAACGTCAAAAGGAAACGATTGGACAGCGGCCTCTCTGAACCATTCTCGGGAGGGGTAAGGAAAACAATATCAAAAAGAAAAATTGTACCAACAACTCAAGTCGAAGATGCCGTTAAAACTCGACGGGTTGTGACGTATTCAAAAGACAAAGAAGAGAATGAGTAACGTCAAGAGATAACAAACTACGGAATGTTGAAGTCACCACGCGAATTCTGCGCCACTCTGTAGACCACAAGCCTCGACAAGAAACTCATTCAATCCTGAAAGATGCTCTTGGTCAATACGATTGAACACTTCTCCGAAATATCGGTCGAGACGTTCATAGTCGAGATCAGAACGAGAAAGTGCCCATTGAATGACTTTTTCACGTCGTTCTGAATTTTGTTCAAACAGCCGAAGATTTTCGGTTAACATGCCCTGTGCAAGTCGTAGAGATTCAACCGGTGTATCTTTACGTGCTGCAAAGACACCGAATACCATTGGTTTATGTGTAAATTCGAGCCACTCAGTTCCGAGGTCGAGTTGTACAGAATCCGGGTTGCTCTTTGCCCCTTCGAGTGCTCGGTCTCCGATGAGCAAGGCACCATCACATTTCGCAAGCATACTTTCGAGGTCAGGACCCATTAATTCAAAATGAGGATTGAGATTACGCTTTCCAAGAAGATATTTAAGCAATTGAACTGAAGTTGCAGAATCAGTTGGCAGTGCGATTGAGTCCATATGTTCAAGCGAAGTATTTCCGAATACCAAAACACTTCCCACTTCCCCCCGACTACAGATTCCAATATCGGGCAAGAGAATGAGTTCGTCAGCGTGGCGAGCATAATCTGCTGCTGGAATTGGAGCCAATATGCAATCTCTTCGAAGCAGATGCCCTGTCAGCCATGCAGGCGGTGCTGCGAGCACCTCCCATTGCTTATCGAGGCCGTAAAACAAAGGGTCACAATTCAAAAATGCAACTCGCCCGATTGTGTTCATCCATATTGAGTCCTTCATACGATCAACTCAAACATTTGCCATTTTCAATTGTGTTCGCGATTTCGGTACTGGAGGGATAAATATCTCGAACTTCTCATATGTAGTATTGCGTTGAACTGGGATACAGCCTGCATCAGAAATGAGTCGGGCCAAACGGATACGGTCATGGTCCAAAGGTGTAGTCGAACCAGCAAGATGCATAATCGATTCCTTTTGCACAGTGCCATCTATGTCGTCTGCACCGTATTGGAGGGCAAGTTCCGCTAATTCATCGCCGATGTTCATTCTGTAGGCCTTGATATGGGGGATCGAATCAAGCATAAGGCGGGAGATTGCAATCGTCCGAAGTATTTCACTGCCCGTTGCTAATTGTGCTTCGGGTAAGCGTGAATTATCGGGCAAGTATGGGTAAGGTACGAAACACTGGAATCCATTTGTATCATCGTTCAATTCACGGAGATGGATCATGTGCGTCAATCTCTGTTCAAGGGTTTCAATTGTGCCGAACAGCATTGTGCAATTGGTAGGAATCCCTAACTCATGAGCACTGCGATGAATCTCAAGGTATTCAGATGAACTTTCTTTGCCATTGCAAATAACCGCTCGTACATCATCGTCAAGAATTTCTGCACCACCGCCTGGTAAAGACCCGAGTCCAGCATTTTTTAATCGCTGGAGCGTTTCTTTGAAAGAAATATTTGACAACTGGGAAAGGTGCTTGATTTCAACTGCAGTTAAAGCTTTGATTGCAATATGAGGAAATCGGTTTTTTATTGCCTTGAAGAGAGACTCATAGTGTTCAACATCCCAATCAGGATGAAGTCCTCCTACAGAATGTACTTCATCGACAACATCGGCATACTGTCCCAAGTCCTCAAGATAAGATTCAATGTCAAGGGAATATGCATCGTCAGCGTGTTTCGAGCGACGGAATGCACAAAATTTGCAAGCAAGAACACATACATTAGTCTGGTTGACGTGTACATTTGAATTGAAAAAAGCATAAGAGCCAAAACGCGCTAATCGGACACAATTCGATAAACGCCCGACTTCCGAAAGATTAGGATGAGAATATAAGAGAAGGCCATCGTCAAGAGAAAGTCGTTGACCTTGAGCTACCTTTTGAGCCAGGGGTCGGATCATTTCACTCCAGGAGGATAATTCTCCAACCAATTTTGGGAGATTTTCTTTCCATTTAACCTGAGAGCCAGCATCTTGGATTGAAGACACCCATGCTGACATAACATAACCAGTAGCGCTTCATTCTTCAATATGTGGTTGCTCCCATGAGAGGAATACTCTGATTATAGAACAGCAAAATAACGTGATTTGATAATGAACTTTCTAAATTCATCAATTACAAATACACCAGATGCAACCAAAGTAATCACGAACCAATCACTTGCTTCAAGGCTTATTGTCGAAAGTAAATTCCCTATATGAATACTGGTAAATGGGATGGAGTAATTCGATAGTTGGACGAAGAAAAGAAGAAGACCAAGGGAAATAATGAGGGCTAAATTAATCGCTTTATTTGAGAAAAGACCGAGTTTGAATATGCTTTCATTACTCGAACGGCAATTGACTACATTGAATAATTGATAGAGTATGAAAACGGAAAAAGTCATCGTTTGTGCATAAGCAAACTTCTCATCAGCATAGTTCTGTGATTCTTGTAACGCAGTAGCGTCACCATCAAGACAAGCAGCGCGGTCATAACCGGAAAAGGTATCGAGGGCCGTCAGTGGGGCTACCTCACATTGTTCTGCATCAATTCCTCCACCTGCAAGGAAAAAGACGAGGAGGGTGCCTGTAACCATTACTGCACCTAGCCAAAAAATGAGAACGATGTCACTGTAATTTGGCAGGCCTTCGTTGACCGGCCGAGGAGGTCGTGACATGACGTCACCATGATTCTTTTCGACACCCAAAGCCACAGCTGGCGGCCCATCCATCAAGATATTGATGACCAAAATCTGAGTCGCAGTCAATGGCAAATTCCATCCGAATATAAATGTTGAAATAATGATGAGGGCAACTGCTGCAACATTCGTTGAAACTTGGTATCGAACAAAATTACGAATATTCTCATAGATTTTCCGTCCTTCTTCAACAGCGTGAACAATATTTGCAAAATTATCGTCTTGTAAGACCATGTCTGCGGCGTCTTTGGCGACATCTGTTCCAGAAATCCCCATAGCAATACCGATGTTCGCGCGTGAGAGAGCAGGAGCGTCGTTGACGCCATCTCCAGTCATTGCTACAATTTCACCACGTGCTTGAAGGCCGGAAACGATACGCATTTTTTGTTCGGGCGTTACACGCGAAAAGATACTTGCTTGAGAGGCAGCTTCACTTATCGCATCATCATCAAGTGTTGAAAGAGTATTACCGTTGATAGGTGCAATACCACCTTCAGTAATATTGAGTTCTCGGCCAATTGCTTCTGCGGTATATTGTTGGTCTCCAGTAATCATCTTCACTCGAATGCCTGCATTTTGACAAATGGCGATTGCATTCTTTACTTCTGCTCGTGGAGGGTCCATTATACCAACCAATCCAAGGAATATAAAATCAGATTCAACGACATTGATGTCTTTAATATCCTCATCATCGCCTAATCGACGAGCACAAAGAGCAAGAACACGCATAGCCTGACTCGCCATGTCCTTATTTGCTTGTGCAGCAGTATCAATATCCGATTTCTCGATTGGGACTATTTCGCCATCTGAAATTTTCCAATTTGTAATTGGAACATAACCTCCAGCACCGCCTTTAGAAAAGACCCACCGTTCGCCTTCGTATTCGTGAATGACCGACATTCGCTTGCGAGTGGTATCAAAAAAGAACTCATGAATTCTTGAGTGGCGTTGTGCGGATTTACGAACATCACCGTTGATTTTCCAGCCTAATACTGCACATGCGGAATCTGTTGGGTCACCAATTGCTTGCCATTTGTAATCAACTTTAGAAATCTGTGAGTTGTGACATAGACTCAAACACGCTGCTGAAAGACGGAATCCGAGATCACTCTGAAGTTTTCCCATTTGTGCATCTGAGACTTCAACGCCTTCATACGTAAGTTTTCCAGTTGGCTTGAAGCCTTCACCTGAGACGAGAAATGTGCCATCTGTAGTCGTCAACTGACGTACAGTCATTTGATTCTTGGTGAGTGTACCTGTTTTATCAGAACAAATTACGGTTGTTGAACCCAATGTTTCAACAGCTTTCATTCGACGAATAATGGCCTTATGACGTGCCATATTACGCATTCCAAGAGCAAGAGTGATCACCAATATAATTGGCAATCCTTCAGGAACAATTGCCACAAATATGGCTATTGCAACGATAAATTGGTCAACCGCGACATCCCTCAGGCCGGCAGAATCGATATTTGGGTCCCCAAAAGCAATGAGGACTTTAATCGAAACTAACAGGGTAGCAACCACTAAAGCGATAAATCCTAAGAACCGACCAAGTGATTCTAATTTGAGTTCAAGTGGAGTTTTTGGAGATGATGAACCAGCGATATGGCTTGCTATCCGGCCAAGTTCTGTATTCATACCAGTTTCAACAACGATGCCAATCGCACGCCCGGTAGAAACGCACGTACCCATGTATGCCATGTTATTCCGGTCAGCGAGTAGAGTGGTCGAGGGAAGAGCATCTGTCGATTTGAGGATACTGTCGGATTCTCCAGTCAATGAAGATTCATCAATTTTACATTGGTAGGATTCCACAATACGGATATCAGCAGGAACATTCAGCCCCTCATTCAACTTCACTATATCGCCTGGAACCAAATCAGGCGTGGGAATCGACCATTCGATTCCTTCCCTTATGGCGACACACGTAGAGACTGACATCTGTTTGAGTGCGTCCATTGCTTGTTCCGCTTGACCCTCTTGCCAGAATCCAAAGGTAGCGTTAGCAGTGAGAACAATAAAAATGAAAATGGCATCTCCCGGTTGTTCAGGATGAATGAGCAAGGCAACGATGGCTGCAGTGATTAATAAATAATTCAAAGGATCGTGATATTGCGAAAAGAAACGGAGCAGAGATGAGGTCTTTTCTGGTTCTTTCAATTTATTTCTACCATGGATGGAACGACGACTGAGAACTTCCTGTTCACTTAATCCATTCATATCGGCATCTAAAGTTTGAATTATTTCATCTGAATTTAAATCATGCCAAGAATTTGTCAAAATGACCACCTCGTAAGAACCGAATTCTTAGGTGGTAATAGAGTGGACTTATGAAAATAATGGTGGGGGTCCCTTTTTTTCTAAGCGATGTATTCAACAACTGCTTTGGTGTGGACATGGTATGAGCGCTTTGGATGAACCTTACATCCCTGCGTCTGAGTCTCCAAAAGAACTTACACTGAGAGTAATCATTGTCGGTATTCTTTTGGGAATTTTGATGACGGCAGCAAATGCATACTTAGGACTCTATGCGGGAATGACAGTTTCTGCGAGTATTCCGGCTGCGGTTATGTCGATGATTATCTTGCGTTCACTGTTTCACGATGTATCTATTCTTGAAAACAACGCTGTTCAAACAATGGCAAGCGCCGGTGAATCACTTGCCGCCGGAGTCATCTTTACTGTTCCTGCTCTTCTCGTAATAGGTATATGGGATGAAATTCAATGGCTTGATACAATGATTATCGCCATTTTGGGTGGTTTACTGGGTACCATGTTCACTATTGCGTTGAGGCGTTTATTCATTGTTGAAGAAGCACTTCCATACCCTGAGGGTGTTGCATGTAGAGAAGTGCTTGTTGCAGGTGAAGAAGGTGGAGAAGGCGCTTTGGCTATTCTCTACGCACTCGGCATCGGGGCGATTTATGGATTAATGGTCAAAGGATTCAAAGTGACGCATCATAATGTTGAATCCGCTTGGGAATTCTTAGGTACTCGCCTCTATGCAGGAATGGACCTTTCAATTGCGCTTTTATCTGTTGGATACATTGTAGGAATACGTATTGCATCATTTATTTTCCTTGGTGGAGTCATAGGTTTCGGAGTACTTGTACCAATGTATGGCCTGATTCGCGGGTGGCCTGATTCACCTGATTTGGTGACTGGTTTTTATTCGATTTGGGCTTCTGAAATACGCTATGTAGGGGTCGGTGCAATGGTTGTTGGAGGTGTGTATACACTTTGGTCAATGCGTAAGACTATCTTTACTGGGCTCTCAAAAGCCTTGATCAAGAAGGAACATTCAGATGAGATAGTTTTGCGTACTGAACTCGATTTGCCACTTGACAAAGTCCTCATTGTTTGTGGTATTCTCGTCGGATTTACATTCCTCTACTACTGGTGGGCTACTGGCTCGCTGATTCTTGCACTTGCAGGTGCACTTTTCCTCGGAGTTGTGTCGTTCTTTTTCGCAGCAGTGGCAGGATATATCGCTGGAGTTGTCGGTTCCTCAAATTCACCAGTCTCTGGAATGACCATCGCCACACTGTTGTTTACCGTTGCATTGGTATGGGTGGTAGGCGACTTCTTCCTCGGCTTAGGGACTGAAGAATTGATGCTCGCTACCTTACTCATTGCAGCCATTGTAGCCACATCTGCAGCCATTGCTGGTGACGTTATGCAGGATCTCAAAACGGGACACATGGTTGGTGCAACTCCGTGGCGCCAGCAAATTGCAGAAATTATCGGCGTCTTAACGGGTGCAGTCGTCATTGGTCCAACGCTCCAACTTCTTCACAAGGCCTTTCGAATATCAAAGACTGCCTGTGAGATGAACCCCTTGCCAGATGACCCGACGTGTTCAAACGCCTTATTTGCACCACAAGCAGAGTTGATTGGAGCAATTGTTCAAGGAGCGTTTGGAGGAGATTTGAATCTTCAGATGGTTATACTGGGTGCTATTCTTGCAGTCGCGTTGATTATGCTGAAAATGCCTGTGATGAGTGTAGCAATCGGCATTTATCTCCCTCTTGGGCTCTCCGTGCCAATTATGTTGGGTGGAGTCATCTCGTATTTCGCAATCAACTCCGCCTATATCCGTATTGACGGGCATCTGAATGGTACTCCTTCTGTGGAAGCTGAAAAGGCCGCAAAGGATGTCGAAAATAGAGGTGTGTTGATCGGTGCAGGTTTTATCGCGGGAGAATCTATACTCGGTGTATTCATCGCCGTACTCATCGTTTTAGATATTCGACTTGACATCATATTTGGAGTTTCAACACTTGGTGATTTATTCTCTCTCCTCTTCTTTGGCTGGTTTGTAGCAGTCTTCATTTGGCTCGCTACTCGAGCATTGCCGAAAGGTGGTAACCTCTTTACTGAGGCTGTTGCTATTGTTCGGAACATTGCTTCAAAATTCTTCAATGCTTTCAAACTCAAAGTTTGAAGTGAGCATTTCCTGTGACCTTTTCATCTCAATCGAATGAAAACTATCAAAGGGCTCCCGCTAAGGCAAAGGTTTGCGAGCCGATTCTATGTCCAAGTCCATCTCCGAATTAGAAGAAATTGCACGAAAGTGCAGAGTTGAAATTGTCAAGATGGTACACCGTTCTCAAGCGGGACACCCTGGCGGCTCTTTGTCAGAAATTGATTTGCTTTCAGCATTATATGCTACACGATTGCGGGTCCGCTCGAATGAACCAAAATGGGGAGACCGTGACCGATTTATCCTCTCGAAGGGTCACGCATCTCCGGGGATGTATTCTATTCTCGCTGAAATGGGATTCATATCCCATGAGGATTTGAAATCCTATCGAGTGCTTGGCGGAGTCTGCCAAGGTCATGTTGACATGAAGTGGTGCCCTGGTGTTGATTTTTCAGCGGGTTCCCTTGGTATGGGCCTATCGTTTGGGATTGGATGTGCTGCAGCGGCTCGTCTTGACCAGAGTGACCGACGAGCATTTGTCATGATTGGTGATGGAGAAATGCAAGAGGGAAGCGTTTGGGAAGCAGCAATGGCAGCAGCTCATCATGAACTCGGTAATCTCAAAGTAATTCTTGACCGGAATCGAATTCAAAATGATGATTTCTGTGAAGCTCAAATGCGAATGTTTGATATTCCTGCGAAATGGAAAGCATTCGGTTGGAATGTAAAGGAGATTAATGGTCATGACATGACTGAGATCATGGAGGGACTCGATTTCTTGGAAGCTCCTGAAAATTGCAATGGACCTTCAATTCTTATCGCACATACCATCAAAGGTGCAGGAATTTCTTACATGGAAAATAATCCCTCATTCCATGGTGCAGCCCCAAATGATGAGCAATTTCACCAAGCGATGATTGAACTTGGGGAGGTGGAAGTATGACCAGAATGGCAGCGACACGAGATGGTTACGGTCAAGCACTCCTCGATTTGGGTGGTAATGAAAAAGTTGTGGTTCTTGAAGCAGACCTTGGAAAGTCAACCAAATCGCTCCACTTTAGAAAAGCCTATCCAAACCGTACTTTTTCGTGTGGTATAGGTGAGCAAAACATGCTCTTGGTAGCTGCAGGAATGGCGGCTTCTGGCTACATTCCATTTGCCAGCACCTTTGCAATATTCACCGAAAGAGCATTTGAACAAATGCGCAATGGTGTAGCACGGCCGAACCTTGCAGTGCATTTGTGTGGTAGTCACGGAGGAACACATACCGGTACCGATGGCTCATCTGCGCAATCTATAGAAGACTTGGCTATATTCCGTACATTACCAAATGTCGTCGTCATGCATCCCTGTGATGATGTAAGTACACGGGTTTTAACAACGCAACTTCCCGCATTAGGGAAACCGTCCTACATGCGTACTGCGCGCAATAAAACTCCAGTGCTCTATGATGGACGTGAAGATGAAATTAAGATTGGCAAAGGAATCGTTTTGAAAGAAGGCAATGATGTGGCTATCATTGCTTGTGGTGTATTGGTCTCTGAATCGCTCAAGGCCGCAGAAGCATTAGAAGCTGAAGGAATTCATGCTACGGTTATTGACATGCACACCCTCAAGCCGATTGACAGTGAACTTATAGAAAAAA
>Ga0308019_10000100_pt1 | contig 49991 bp, 51 predicted proteins | sample Neamet284_FD_203135 | JGI IMG/M metagenome (GOLD analysis project Ga0308019, IMG submission 203135) | Marine microbial communities from water near the shore, Antarctic Ocean - #284 | ecosystem: Environmental > Aquatic > Marine > Unclassified | place: Southern Ocean | collected 2014-10-01
CTTGTTCCCGGAATGGTTGCAAGAGGCGAATTAGTTCTTGTCGATAATTTTGGTATTGAACTAAGAATACCAATAACTCTTGAAGCCAAATCTTCATTCAATAGTAACACTGCATTTTCTTGGCTTTCTGAGCCCGGTAATGGTTTGTTGATGATTAGTATATTCCTTGCTGTCTCGATATTTACAGGTGGTAAAGGTGATCAAAAAATAATTACGCCAGAGGATTTTGATGAACCTAGTTTATAATTTTAAATCTATTTTTTTATTGGATTAGTCCATCTTGAATTAGCCGCTGGTCTTACAATTCCTAGATATTTCCAGGAATCATTAAGTTTCAAAGGCTGTAACCAAATCTTATTCACGCCTGATGCTAATCTTGATGCTAAACATGCACTTTCCCAATTTATTGGCTTATTAGATGGATTAACTACTAACCATGGTGCATGGTCTGTTCCAATTTGTTGTTCATAACATCGCCATAATGTCCCATACTTGAAACCTGGTCTAGGGTGTAAACCCCTCATTATAAGATCATAAAACACGCTTGTATCAAGAGAAAAGTTTTCTTCTTTTTCTTCAATTATTTCATATGAATTTTTATCAATTATTCTTCCATTGTCATAATCTATCCCAATCTGTTCACAAGGCCATTCGTTTTCATAATGGATGAATATTTTATCATTATCAATAATTATTTTTTTATATTTTGATATTGTTTCTAAAGTCTGTTCAGAAGGGGGTAATAATTCTCCTTTGGGATCCTCTACTGTGATATTGTAAGTGACAACTGCTTGTTCATTATCTACAATTAAGACTTCTGCTTTTCGTCCATGTTGGCCTACCTCAATAGCCCATAATAGCAAATTATTTCTATTTATCAAATCCGATGAATGAAACCACCTTATTTCTGACTCTGGAATGTCTTTTCTAGGATGATCACTTGAATTCCATCTGATCCCCCATGTCTCTTCATGATGAGGGATTTCAGATTTATTTTCTATAAATTTAGCTAACATTAATTTATTTCCTGGAACTCTTATTGCTTCAATAATTATAGATTCGTTAATCAAGTTTGGATTTTTTGTAACTTCCTCCTCAAACCAATTTTCAGATGGCCAATCCAGATGTCTATGATTATGGCAAAAAATAACTTCCGCTGCTGATAATATTAGTTGATTATTCTTTATTTTCTTACCAATTGCTGATTTATTCCACAATCTTTCACTTGCGGAGCCAGAATATAACCAATCGTCCCCGTATGACTCCATGAATGTACGAGGAGGTTCTTGTTTTCATGTCAACGGTTGCAAAATATCATTCATGTGGTAATACTCGGAGGCATGATAATATGGATGAGGCGCCGAGAAAAAGGGTAAAAATATTGAAAGATTTAAGAGTTCTTCTAGACAAGATGGGCTCTTCTAAAGTCACCCTAATAGGTGATATAATGTTAGATCGTTATCATCATGGCTATTCTAATAGGTTAATTTCTACAGCACCGGTTCCAGTATTAAAGATTCTACGTTCTGAAGAATCACCTGGTGCAGCAGCTCATATTGCTAGAGGTCTTGGTTCCCTTGGTCTAGATGTTTCGATTTTTTCATGTGTCGGAGATGATAGAGAGGGTGAATTTATTAAAAATCAGTTTTTATTAGATGGTTTACCAATTGATGGAATTGAAACAGTAAAAAACCGTCAAACATTAACAAAAATAAGATTCTTTGGAAGCCGACAAAGTCTTCTTGAAAAATCTCAAATTCTTTTACAGGCAGATAGAGAACCTCTTGATGAATTAGATATAGAGGTTAGTAATCGTCTTGTAGAAAAGACTCTGAAATCAATACCGGATAGTTGTGCTCTTGTCATATCAGATTATGATAAAGGAGTACTTACTGATGTGGGCTCTCAAAAACTAATACAATGTGCTAGAGAGAATTCTATTCCATCTATTGTTGACCCTAAGTTAACAGGTCTAGAAAGGAGTCGTGGAGCTACTGTAGTACTTTTTGAAATAAGAGGGCTTGATTTGTTAAGGAGGAGACTTATGTTGGACAGCGCTGAAGATACCGCTTCCAGTTTAATTAAAACATATAATTGGGATTCTTTGATAGTTTTGGGTGGAGTTGATGGAGTGACCTTGTATGAAGCGGATGGAAATATCGAATTTATTGCTTGTTCTGCCCCTTCTCCTTCCCAACAAATTGGGCTTCATGATGCTGCTGCAACTGCTTTAGCCGCAGCCTTAGGCAACCAATTCCCTATGTCATCAGCAGTTGTATTAGCTGCCGCTGCTTGTGAGTGTGTTCTAACCGCACAAGCAAGTCATGAATTTGTGAACCGTAGAACGTTGGGACTATGGCTTGATGAATTATCATGGCAAATGCAGATATCAGATCGATGATATTTTGATTCATTTATGGATGGGGTTCAATACTACATTGTTCTTCCAAAGGTCTGTGAGAGTAATATTACTAGGTTTGATTCTTACTTTCTTTATCGTTTTACCTTTAGATTCTACTTTTGCTGAAACTGAGGAACTAGATATTTCTGTAGGCTTTGATTTTCCATTCGGTGAAATAATTGATGGAGAAGAAATATTATCTGGCACTATAATAAGTTCTCGGGCAGACATCATTGTTTCATGGGATATTCAAAATTCCACAGGTTTCAGATTTAATTGGGGAACTTTTAATGATTTATCAGATAACTTATCTCCTGTAAGTGAAAACTATTTCTCATTAGATTGGGAAGTACTTATTGACTCTAATGATTATTATTCTTGTTCATGTGAATTTAACATCTACATAGAACTTGAAGAACTAGTTATTTTCGAACAAAATATGCCTTTTTTCATCTTAAATGATAATTATGCACCTGACTCAATATATTCATTGTTGGTTACAAATCCGAGTGACTTGGATTGGGTAAACGGCCATCTTACAATTGAAGCTCAGGCTAGGGATATATCTGGTAACCCTCCTCAATCGCTTCAAGTATATTTGAAGCGCTATGTCACATATGTGGAAACATGTAATAGTGATATATCATATAGTGATGAAAATTCAATATACCCAGTATATGATGACAAAAATCAGTTTTCCCACTACTTTGATTTGACATCTCAACCCGATGGTTGGTACGAGTTAGTAATTCTAATACCATCAAATAATTCATTTAATCAATATGATGTTTCATGTATGTCTATTAAATTAAATAATTTAGCCCCTGTAATCTCAATATTAGATGAACCGTCGAACCAATTTGAAGATAACCTGATGATGATAATTGATGCATCAATGTCTTCCGATCCAATTTGGTCAGAAGACGAATTATACTATATCTGGACATGTACAAGTTCTGAAAGTACTGAAATATTGGTGTATGAGGGTTATAATCAGAATATTTTTGAATTAGATTCTCGAAATTCAGCATTTTATACTCTTAAGCTAGAAGTTATGGATAAAGGTGGTTTATCTTCAACTAGTGAATTTAATTTCACTATATCAAATATGGTACCTTCATCAACATTAATCATCAATGGAGAAGAGATATTTGATGGTCAAGAGATAAAAATAGTCGATATTGAAAAAATTCAAATAGACGCTTCTAATTCAATAGATTCGAATAATGATATCGATAATTTGAGATGTATTTGGTCAATTAATAGTGTTACAATATTTGAGGGATGCGAGAGAGAGTTAACCTGGCCAGAAGATGAAATTAATAAGAAGGTGTTAGTACTAAGACTTGATGTAATGGATGATGATGGAGATTCTTCTTCAATATCAGTTAAACTGATTAACCCAAATATTGCTGATGATTTACCATATCCTTTAATTCTGCTCTTCATTTCATTTCTTTTCTTTATAACATCTGTCTTCTACAGGTTCAAGAATGATAATGATAGTTCATCTATACCTAAATGGACCAAAGGAAAATAGTAGATTACACAAATAGATAAGAGATGCCCATCTCGATGATATTATGGGAACTACGAGTGGACTTCCACTTCCTTATGATGATTACAAAAATCGTCAAGAAGTTTTTTTTAAAGATATACCAAAAGATTCTTTAATTTTAATACCAACTAATCCTGTTTGCTTTCGTTCTAATGATACCACTTATCCATATCGAGCAAGTTCTTACATGCTTTATTTATGTGGATGGAAAGATCCAGATGCTATATTTATGGCATATTATAAATCAGGTACTTGGATCACTTCAATTTTGGTTCAGCCAAGGGATACTAAAGCAGAAATATGGGAGGGACGAAGAGTTGGAACCGAAGGTGCCTCTTCTTCATGGCCTATCGATGAAGCATATTCTATAACTGATATAAAGGAAATTATTTCCAAAAAAATAAGTAAATCACAAAAGATTTATTCTATTTCTGGACTTAATCAATCATTAGATAAAATCATTCAATCTTCTAAATTAGAAGTTGTTGATCCTAGAGTGATTTTAGATGAAATGCGTGTTATTAAGTCAGAAGGAGAGATCGCATTAATGCAAGAATCCGCATCATTAGCATCTCTGGCGCATATTGAAGGTATGAAGAAAAGTTTCTCTGGAATCGGTGAGTGGGAGATACAATCAATCATTGAAGCTTATTTTTCTTCTAGAAAAAGTGGTGTCAGCTATGGTTCAATTGTTGGAGGTGGTGATAATGCAACTATTTTACATTACCATTCCAATAATTCAGTAATCAAAGATGGTGATTTAGTCTTAGTCGATGCAGGTAGTGAAGTAGAAGGTTATGCCTCGGACATTACTAGGACATGGCCAGTGAATGGTAAATTTAGTGAGGCTCAGAAAGAAATATATAATCTAGTACTAGATGCTGAATTAGCAGCGATTAAAGCGTGTAAAGTTGGATCACCTTGGAGTTCATCACATCATGCTGCATCAAAAGTAATAGCTAACGGATTAATAAAACTAGGTGTATTAAATTGTACTTTGGATGAAGCATTGGGGGAAAATTACGACGGCCCGTATAGGAATTTTTTCATGCATGGGACGAGTCATTCGCTAGGTCTAGATGTACATGATGTAGGTGGCGGTAGACAAGGAGATAAAGGCCCTCAAAGAATATTGCAACCAGGTATGGTCCTAACAGTTGAGCCAGGGCTATATTTCGGAAGTTGGAGAGAAGATATAGAAATCCCAATTAGGTATTCAGGTATTGGTATTCGTATAGAAGATGATGTACTTATAACTGAAAATGGTCCTTTAGTTTTAACTTCAGATTGTCCAAAAGAGATTTCTGAAATAGAGGCTTTAGTAGGCCAAGGTTTGAGTGGAAATCATGCGTAGTTGGAAAGAAATACTCTCCGAGCAATTATTGACTGACCCTCCACGTCTTACTATTGATGATGCTACAACATTATACGAGGAAGCAGATATCAATGATTTGATGTTTACTTCTCTTGAAAGGAGGAAAAAACAGGTTCCAGGTAATTCAGTTACTTACTTAGTTGATCGTAATATTAATTATACTAATATCTGTACTATTAATTGTCAGTTTTGCTCTTTTTATAGACCACCAGGACATTCTGAAGTTTATACACAAACATTTGAAGAAATAAGTCAAAGAATTTCTGAATTAGAAAATATAGGTGGATCTAGAATTCTTATGCAAGGTGGAGTGAATCCGGAACTAGGCCTTGATTGGTATTTGAATTTAATATCTAAGATTCGTGAAAATCATCCAACTATTTCTTTAGATTGTTTTTCTCCTATCGAAATAGAAGGAATTGCAGATGTATGTGGTTTGAATACATATCAGGTGCTTAAGCAGTTAGCAGATGCGGGTATGCATGGTCTCCCTGGTGGTGGTGCAGAGATGCTAGTTGATGATGTTAGACTTGATATCTCACCTAAGAAAGGTTCAGCTGATAATTGGCTAAGAGTGATGTCAGAGGCTCAAGAACTTGGTCTTACCACTTCTGCGACTAATGTTTTTGGTTTCGGTGAGACTAATCACCATAGAGTATTACATATGGATAGAATTAGAATTATGCAGGATCATGCTCTTTCATTAGAGAGAGTAGGTTTTACCTCATTTGTCGCCTGGCCTGTACAGCTGGAAAACAATTCTTTTGGTAAAAGAAATAAAGGACGTAATCGGATTGAGTTAGGGGCAGGCCCAGTTGAATATTTACGCCATATATCTGTATCGCGTTTATTTTTCGATAATATCAACCATATTCAAGCCTCTTGGCCTACTATGGGGTTAGGAGTTGCCCAGATGGCAATTCTAGCTGGTGCTGATGACGCAGGTTCTACAATGATGGAAGAAAATGTAGTTTCAGCCTCAGGTACGAAAAAGACCTTAGCTAAGGAAGAAGAACTGCAAGATTCAATATTCAGAGCTGGATTTACACCTATCAAGAGGGATTCTGATTATAATACTCTAGATACTAAAATCATTGAGGGAAAAAAACTCATAGCAACTATACCAATTCAAAATTAATAATCTGAGAGCTCTAATCTCCCACTTTTCACAGGTAATTTGTCAATATCTATTTTATGATGGTAATTATCCATTATTAAAGGCCTGACCCATTTCATATTAGTACCATTATTCGTATTAAATTCCATAATCAATTCCCAATGTACAGCTATTAATCCGGAATAAATAGATCCTGGCCATAATTCATCTGGTCCACATAAAATTATTTCTTTATCACTTAAATTTGTTAAATCAACCCATGGTCCTGGGTCGAGAACTCTCATAGGTTCCAACATCATTAATCTTCTATGTGCTACGGTCATCGGTGTAGATTCACCCACTCCAGTACCAAGTTCTTCTCCTGTAGTGATTCTCCTTTCAGGTAGTGCAGTAGACATTCCAGGTATTGTTTGTTCGCCTTCAACTTTACCTTGAGATTCTAATATCATTCTTCTTTCTGGAACTGCGATACCTACCTGTATTCTCGCTCTCTTAATTTCAAGCCCTTTAGGTATTTTTAATTTAGATATTTTAATTTCATTTATACTTTTATCGATAGTTATTTCAGGAGGTGTAATTGGATTTGCAATTAATTGATTTTGTCTCTTAATATCTCTCATATTTGCAATCATTCTAAAAAACATTGGTGAGATGAATATTGGAAATGCAATAAAAAGGAACAATGGATAATCTAGTTGTCCGATTCTAACTGAATAGCTTAAAATATCTAATATTGGTAAGATATATTTTATTTCTTTAATTGCTGGAGTAATAGCTCTTAGAAATAATGTAGAAATTATTAAAATAACTGCGGGTGTAATCATTTTTCTTGCCCTATAGTGCATAGGATCAGGGTCAATATACCAGCCATTACGAGTTCTCATTAGAAAGGGAAACGTTTCTTTAGAAACTTCTCCCTTTATTTTTGGTAATCCTTTATCTTCTTTGTTTATTTTTCTCCATTCTACTAGCCAATCATTATCTTTACCTATTTTAAATGAAGGAGGGGGTGTATTTTCTGATTCTAATATTACCTCTATGATTGGAATTTCCTTTGGTATCATATCTGAGTGTTCGAAAGGTGGATAACGAATTCTTTGTACTGATTTTTCCACAGATTCAACTCCATAATACTGATTTTATTGCTTTACCAGCTAATTTTCTAAATTCAGGTATTTCTTTCAACATTTTAGTTCCTAATGGTATTGGATTTTCTATTTCTCCTACCTCATTAATCATCGATATTACCTCAGGCTTAGCCCAAATTTTGAAAATTTCTTCTAATTCATTATCATCAGATTGTGATAAGAATGCATCTCTAAGCCCTCTTGCCCTATTTTGTGATTTTCTCATTTTATCTAATTTTTTATCAATAACCTTTAGATCTTTTGAATCTAAACTATTTTTATTTATTGATTCTACTAAATCTCCAATGATCAAATCAATATGTGAAAATCCTGGTCCGATTCCTCCTCCAGTTGTTGGTTTGCATATACCAGCGGCGTCTCCAAATAATGCAGCCCTCCTAGCTGTAGTTTTCTTGAGAATCCCGCTGGGTACTGATCCGACAAATCTCCCAACTTCTTTGCAATCTTTAAATCGATGACTCCATCTCCCAGTTCTCATCAATTTAATCAGTAAATCTTCACAAGATTCCTCTCCGATATATTTTGTTTGGCTCCAAACTCCAATCCTTGTAGTTTCTCCTGATGGTATTGCCCATGCGAAGAATCCGGGTGAAATTTTCGAACCAGTATACATGTCAAGTTTCCCTTCTACGCCTTGGTAACCGGTAACTTCTATTTGCATACCAATCATAGTTTCTTTGGGATATCCTAAGCGTAGAGTTCTTCGTACCCAAGAATGAGCTCCATCCGCTCCACAAATCATTTTACATCTCACATTCTTTATTCCTTTTGAAGTTCTAATTTCGAGTTCAACTGCCTCATTAGTAATATCAAGTTTTATTGGTTTACTTGAAACCCATAGTTCTGCTCCAGATTCTATTCCTTGTCTTACAACCGCTTCATCGAATAACTTCCGACATACTGACCAAGTTCTAATTTTATCTTCGTGTCCAATTTCTACTAAAGTCCCCTCTGGACTATATATTCTGGCTCCCCAAATCGGTGTCAGTACAGTGTTTTCTAGTTCGACTAAACTCATGGCTTTGGGATTAATTAATCCTGCACATTGAAAAGGTCGTCCTATTTCTGCATGTTCTTCTAAAATTAAAACAGTGACTCCTTGTTCGGTTAATCTCCTGGAGAGATAACCTCCTACTGGACCAGCACCAACAATGACAACGTCATAATCGTAGTCATTCATATCACTATTCAATAGGTTAGCCTTATTGATATCTTCTAATTTTAATCTCACTTCTTTTTCTTAGATCTCTTATTCTTTTTCATAACCGTGTCTATGATTTTACTAGCATCCTGCTTAGTCATTTCATCAATAGATACAATATCAGCAATTGATAGAATATCACTCAAAGGAATTTCTTCCCTTACTGCTAATTTGTTGACTAATTTAACCTGAGCTTCCGAAGCAGGTAATAATTGACTTTGTTTGATTAAAATATCTATTAATTTACTAGCAGTACCATCTTTTCCTCCAGTTAATTTGTTAATGTCATCTGTTTCGGACATATTGCAAATTTCTTCAAGACTATGGCCGAGTTGGTCTGCTAATTTTATTATCAATTTCATCTGTTTATCACTTGCAGGAAAGTCTCCTCCCTCTTCTATTATTTTGTCCAGAGTAAGCCTCATTTCTTCTCCAGTTAATTCTTCAGGTTTTTTACCTTTTAGTGACTTGAAAATATCATCCTCACTCATATTTTTCACTAAGTTATTTAGTAATTCTATTTGTCTTGTTGAGGGGATACTCCTTTTCTTAGTTTTAGCAACATCATTCATTTCCTTGAAAACATCTACGAAGTCATGCCATACTTTTGGAGCGGATTGAGTATCGTTTTCTATTGTGTCAAGATCTGCTTCCATTTTAGCGGTAAATTGTGCAGCAAAAAGACCATTTTCATTTTGTTCATTATAAAATGGAACAACTTCCAACCACATTGTTCTACCTGCATCTGTTGGAATTAGTGCACCACTATTATTTTCAACATATTTTCTTTTATTCAGTGTTTGAATAGTTGATACATATGTGGATGGTCTTCCAATCCCCTCTTTTTTCATTTCTTGAACAATTGAACTTTCTGAAAACCTTCTCGGAGGCTTTGTTTCATCATCAATTAATTTAGGACTTTCATCGTCAAATTTCACTTCCCAGATTGCTCCTTTTGTTAATTCTGATTGTGGAGGTTCTAACTTCACTTCTTTGTGATATAATTCGTATACAGCCTCCCATCCTGGATGAATTCTCCATGATGCGGTACCGGTAATTTTCTTGTCTAAGCCATCTGTGGTTGCTTGTATACTTCTTGTTTCACGTATTGAGTTAGACATTTGACTGCCTGCAAACCTTGACCATATTAATTGGTATAGTAATTGTTGTTCATCCTTAACGTCACTTAAATGAGGGATTTCTGGCCTTGTAGGTCTAATCGCCTCGTGAGCGTCTTGAACATTAGAACTACCTTTCTTAGCATCTGAACCTAATGCTCCTGGTCCTAAATGATTTTCTCCATATTTTTCTTTAATAAAATCCTTGATAGTTTTTCTTGCATCTTCATTTGTTCTTGTAGAATCTGTACGAATATAAGTCACGTGTCCAGAATTGTATAACTCGCCTGCTACTGAACTTGTTCTAGCAACTGACCAACCTAGATTCGAACTTGCAGATTGTAGCATTGTATCGGTTGTAAATGGTGGTTTTGGATTTCTTTTATTTTTTCCATCCTTGACAGATTGAATTTCAATGGTTTTGTTTCCATTTAATTTCGAAATAGCATCTCTAGCTAAATCTTCATTGAATGTCCTATCTGGGAAATGTTTTGCTGCGTCATCTAGCCACGCCTCTGAATCATCTTTTTCATGGAATCTAATTTTGAAATTAACATCATTTGAATTGAAATTAACACTGTAATAATTTATGGGTATATGTTGCTCACGCAACATTTCTCTTTCAACTATAAATCCTAGTGTTGGAGTTTGTACCCTCCCCATCGATGCTAGTTTCCAAGATCTAGAAAATCTAGAACATTCAAAACCTACTAATCTATCCATAAACCTCCTTACTTTTGCCGAATCAACTAATGCAGTATCAATGTCTCTTGCATTTTCAATTGCATGCTTTACTGATTTCTCAGTAATCTCATTAAATGTGACTCTTTTTTGGGATGGGAATTTAGCAAAAATCATACTTAGTCTCCAAGCAATAAATTCTCCTTCTCTATCAGGATCAGTTGCAATGAATACCTCATCAACTTTAGATGACTTTGCTTTCTTAACTAAGTCAGTGATTTTCTTTTGTGCCCCAGAAGTCCAACCCCAAGGTGGGTCTGGTAATACATTTCTTTCCGAATCCCACATAGATTTTGAAGATCCTTTACTTCCTTTGGAAGGAAGGTCTTGAACATGGCCTCCACAAGCTTGGACAATCCATCCTTTGCCTAAGTACTTCTTCACCGTCTTTGCTTTAGCGCCAGACTCGAGAATCATCAGTTTCACAATAACCACCTATTCAATTAGTCAATATCTTAGCATCGACCATTATTCGTCGTGGACAATACTAACTGTATAAACTTGAGTCAAACCAGTTTGTTACAAAGCGCGTGCGCGTACGTGAGCGCGCGTAGCCAAATCATAAAATTTCATGTCTAGATGTTTCTTCATCCCATGGTTCACTTGCTGCTGGACCTGCACAACCTATACATCCAGGATAACCAGCGGCACCTAATTCGACAATCTTATTCGTAAGTTTTTTCCAGATATTAACCCCACCTTTAATCCACACAATTTCTAATGAACTTGGTGGTTTCATAGAAATCATGCCATCACCTGTATCCTTATTTTCAAAAATAATGTTTTTTGAATTTTGAATTTCCCCTTTTATTCCAAAAATTATCTTAGGAGCCCTATCTGATAATTCGAATGATAATTGTTCAATTTGATTTGACAATTGTCCATTATGAGTTATTGTAATACCATTAGATCTAAGAATTCTTCTTGCCAATTCGGAAACGGCTGCATCCTCAGAAGAACTCATCATGATTCTCCCGAAGTGCGCAACGCTTGAAGAGTGTCGGTTGAACCGAGTTCCTAATGGGATTGCCATATCGAATGTTTGGAAGGCCAATACTCGGCCTTATTGATTCGGAAAAAGCACATTCAGTTGGAGTTTCATCATTAACTAAAATAGGTCGAAATTCAATTGGTAGAGGGATACTAGAATCTCTTTATCAATCACCTGAATTACCTATTAATGTATTCGGCATGCCATTCCATCATCCATTGGGACTTGCAGCTGGTTTTGATAAGAAGGCTCAGGCCCTTTCTGCATGGCCATCTCTAGGATTCTCTTGGATGGAATATGGTGGGATTACGAGATTCCCTCAAGACGGTAATCCCAAACCGAGAATGTTTAGGGCGAATAAAGAAAATGCATTGGTAAATAGAATGGGTTTTAATAATCCTGGAGCACTAGCAGTTAGAGACAGTTTAGTTGATAGAAAATCTAAAGGCCAATGGCCAAACAATCCTATTGCTGCTAACATAGGTCGTTCGAAAAAAGTTTCTAATGATGATGCACCTGCTGATTATTCATCTACTCTTGATATTTTATGGGATTATTCTGACTTATTTGTTCTAAATGTGTCATCTCCTAATACGCCTGGTCTACGAGAATTACAAGAAGAAGAGCATCTATCCAAAGTACTTGATGCATGTAATAATATCCGCGAAAGAAAAGGAAACTATAAACCAATTTTATTGAAATTTTCTCCAGATATGGAAGATGAAGAATTACTTAACTCAGTGGAAACCTCTCTCAAATCAGGTGTTGACGGTTTTGTGGCTACAAATACAACCATTTCCCGATATATTCCTAAAAACTCTCAGTCACGTTCTGTATTCGCGCAAACTGGTGGACTATCTGGTAGGCCTCTAAAGTCTCGTTCATTAGAAGTGGTTAATTTATTGTATGATTATACTGAATCCAAGATCCCTATAGTTGGCGTAGGTGGCATAGATTCCCCAGAATCTGCTTGGGACATGATAAATTCAGGCGCTTCATTAATTCAATTATATTCTGCATTAGTGTTCCAAGGGCCTTCAGTAGTGTCCCATATAGTCAAAGGTTTAAACAGAAAAGTTAAGCAAAATAATTTTTTAAACATTGAGGAAGCAGTTGGTTATTACCATAAATGATTATCATAAACCTCATGAGCATAATTCGACTGCGAACATTATGGCTGCAACTAGGGGGACGCGATTATTAATCGTGGGAGTTGCTCTATTAGCTCTAATTTCTTTGATGTTCATAAGTGTTGATCCTGAAGTCCAGTATACTGTTGATGAGATTATGGCATCACCAAATGAATATACATCTGAAGAAGTTCACCTTCGAGGGACAGTACTAGAAGGGTCTGTCGATGATCAATCAAAAACCTTCATACTCTCAGGTACAAACGATCAGATTTTTATTGATATATCTTCAGTTGCTATACCTGATGGTTTCGCCGAAGGTTATGTGATTGCAGTTAAAGGTGACCTTATAGAAGAAAATGGGAAATGGATTATTTCAGCCAATTCAATACAGACTGGATGCCCTTCTAAATATGACGCTGAATGAATAAAATCTCAACAACTTGTTAGGGTTTCATTAAAATGGGTCCCCAAACACGGTCATACGGGCTAGGGGGAGTGTTGACGTGCTCTATTATTCACAAATCGTCAATAATGGTGACCTGAAGTCTGAGGGCGGCGCAAACGAACCTTCGATGAACCATAGGGGTATGTCGAAACTTCGCCTCCAAGAGATGCAGGTTGGCATAACGGATTTCCGGAGGGAAATTCGAAGTGTCTTATACCCAGGAACCAGGTCAGGCGCGGAAGCGAGCAGCCCGACTGGGGATGCTGGATGCCTTGGAATAGCGGAGCTGAGTACTCTAATGATTATTCATTGATGACTACGAGCGTCCACCGAAGACATGCCCACTTTTTTTCACTCGGGGATTCCCTTGAGTCCACCCATTTGGCAAACAATCTCAAATTGTTTTTTAGTTACAGGCTGTACTGAAAGTCTACTCCCTTTCATTAGAAGTTTCATTCCTTCTAGTGTGGGATTATCTCTCATTTCTTGAAGAGAAATTAATCTTTCCATAGCGATTATTGGTTTTATTTCTACCATCATCCATCTTGGATTTTCAGGAGTTGCTTTTTCATCATAATAATTTGATGAAGGGTCTTGGGCAGTATGATCGGGAAATCCTTCTTTACAAATTTCCGCTATACCAATTACATGTGGGGGTTTGAAGTTTGAATGATAAAATAGTACTCGGTCTCCTAATTTCATATCATCTCTCATCATATTTCTGGCTTGATAATTTCTGACACCATCCCAATGTGTTTTCTTATCTTCAACTAATTTATCCCATGGGTAAACATGTGGTTCACTCTTCATCAACCAGTAATTCATATGTCTACGAGGTACAACAGGTGAATGAAAGTGTCGTTACCAAGCATCTTCCGCGGAGCCAATAATTAATGTAGCATCGATAGCATCTGCTTCATCTCTTTCGATAGCTCTCTTAAGTCCTGCAGTTTTTACCATTCTAGAAACTCCTCCAGTTAAGTTCACATTCGATTTAACCATTAAGGCATATATCGCTGGCAATAACATCAATGCAGAGATTGCAGCTATAATTAGTAATACAATAATGACTATAACAAATGGTTTGATTGCAGGGATAGGTATCTGAAATGCACACATCATACCCGCTGCTGTAACCGTAGTCGCTTCGAATAAGCTCATACCTGTACTCGCACATGAAGATTTTATTGCTTCTAATGATCCACCTAGTTCTTTTACTCTATTAGCAATATGGATTGAAAAATCAACTCCAACCCCAACTAATATTGATCCAATCATTACAGTAACAAGTGATAGTTCAACATTTCCAGCATCCATTATGAGCCATTGCATGGCTACAGTAAATCCAACAGGTATAGTTGTTAAAAGAGCATATAATATATCTCGGAACACTAGCCCTAGAGTTAGTATCGTAAATAGTAATGCGAAACCCAGTGAAGTCCATTGTGAACCTACAATTAAGTCATTAACTTCTATAGTTACAGATGCAACTCCAATTAGTTCAGAATTTGGGAAATCTGAATTAGCGGCATGTTTATTCACTAGATTAGTAGCAGTTTCAGTGCCTACTACATCCATGAATGGCATATCTATGTAAATCAAGCTTCTTTCATAATTATCTGAGATAAATAATTCTCTCATTTCTTCAGTGAGACTATTATAGAATACATAAATTAGGAAATTCTGAGTTTGAATCCCCCCTAAATCTTGTGCATCTAAGGTGTCTAGAGTCCTCCAAAAAGATGCATTTCCAGATTGTTCATTATCAAATATTAAGTGAGCAACTTCTTTGATAGGATCGGGTGCAGGTGTGTTATCAATTAAGTCTGCTATAGGTGCTCCAGATAAATTCACTGAAACAGCTATTGCTTTCATTAAGAATACAATGGAAACAGCTGTAACTTGATCTACAGATGCGCACTGCCCTTCTAGATGTTCAATATTATCTAATACTTCAAAAGGGTCGTTAGCAGTTACCGCAAAATCTGCTGTTGCACTAACATCACCTGGTATCAAAAGAAATCCAGGTTGCCCAGATTCGAATTCATCACTGTAAGTTTTCATCTTAATTACTGCTTCAACATCTTGAGGCGCCATTTCTAGTAGATCAAGATTTGATTCAACATTTTCTCTAGAAATTCCTGCAGATATAACCATTGCTATTATGAAAACCGCTAGAGTCAGTTTAGTATATTTTATAGGTATTGAAACAGCATTAACAAATAACTTAGGTGGAGGGTGTGAAGGTTTCTTCAGATCTAATAGGATTGTTAAATTTGGCACCATAAGCATGGTCATTATGTATACGACAATAATTCCAAATGCCAGTGAAAAACCTACTGTTTTTATGGGCTCCATTGGAGTAAATGTCAGCGATATGAATCCGATAATAGTTGTTACAGCTGACAAGAAAACTGCTCTTCCTGTAGAATTCAAAGCTTCTTCCATTTTTTCATGCGGTGTCCCTTTAGCTTCCGCATAACGATTTGTAATATGAAGTCCATATGATACACCTAATGCAAGAATTATTGGACCCACTATAATCACAGTCATAGTTACTTCATAGTTTGTAAAACCTATTATTCCCATTGTTAAGAAAACTGAACATAAGGTGGGGAGTCCAGCTATTATCAATACTTTCATTCCTTGAACAAATCTAAATCTCCCTGTTTGTAATAAATCACAATGAAATAAGAATAATCCTAAAGCCACATATACAACACCTAGGGGAAATACAGTCCAGAAAAGCTTGAATGATTCTTCTGTAACTGCATTTGTTATCGGGGTAGGGCCAGTTAGGGTCATTGTAAGATTAAGTTCATCCCAACCATTATCTTCACTCAACTCATCAATATTACCTTGTGTTTTTTCAATTAAATCAGCAACATCTACGTCGCTTGCGATCCCCATTATTATAACAGCTCGATTCCAATAAAATGCTTGTTCAGCTTCTTCTCGCCCTACATCTCTAACAAGTTTGTCTAAAGCGTTTTGAGGCATTTCTCCTAATATCTGATCTACCCTTTCTTGTTCGTCAGGGATAGCGTAATTACCAAGAATATCTTTTTGACTATCTATAGTCTCATTGATTGTATCTGCTGTTTCTTCTAAACCAGTTGCTTCAGCAATTCCTGATGCAAACGCTTTCGCTACTCTTACAGCGCTTGAATTAACTTCCTTAATGACAGCAGATATGGATAAAACATATATGATGTCATCTAATTCTCCACCATCATTTCGATTTTTATTCATCTTTTCTTCCATAGCATCAATTTGTTCAAGTATGGGTATTGTTGTCACATTGTAGTCTTCTGATTCGACATAAATAATCATGACATTTGTAGTCCAATCTTGCTCAACATCTTGAATTAAAATTGATACCTTAGAACCATCTGGTAAGTATACTTCTAAATCACCATTCACGTTCATTGAAGATTCTTCTTTACATATTGAATTTTGAAAACCTTCTCTACAATCAATAGCACCTGAATGCATTGTAAAAAAACCAGTAACTAATAAACACAAAACTATTGTAATAACAGGAAGTTTAACTAGAGCTTGTGTTGCAGAAATTCCCGTCAAAGATCTTCTTATTGAATTTGGTGCGTGAATTATTGTGTCTTTTACTGATTCTGAATTCATACTTTGGATATAATCTTGTAAGGAATGAAATGATTTTTTTTCAGATTTATTATTGTCTTCACGAACCATAGTCCAATCCCCTCAACTCCTCGTGGTTACGGACGGGACTTCAACCCAACGCTTCCAAAACTCTTAGAAATTAGATTTATTTCATATTGCTAACTCGGCAATGGTCAAGAATAAGTTACTGCGGGGTTAGCATATACTGCATAGGTGAGATTGTTATGGGTAAACCTAAAATTACGGATAAAAGATGGTCAATTGACCTTGAAAAACGTATACAGGAGGAACATTATGGTGAATCATATAGTGAAAGATACTGTTTTAATCCCAAAAGTAAAAAAGAGATATTCGTTATTGATACACCACCTCCATATCCTAGCGGAACGTGGCACATTGGTGCAGTGGCTCAGTACAGTATGATAGACGTAATAGCTCGTAGTCAGAGACTTTTAGGTAAAGAAGTCTACTTCCCATGGGGAGTTGATCGTAATGGAATAAATATTGAGTTTACTGTTGAGAAAAAAACAGGGAAGAAAATGAGGACCTTTGAAAGAGGTGAATTCCTTGATATTTGTAAGGAAACAATAGAAGAGTATACTCAAGCAATGAGGGAAACAGCATACCGTGTAGGTCTATCGTGTTCATTTGATAATGAATATTTAACCGACTCACCTGAATATAGATCAGTATCTCAGTCAATATTTGTAGACTTATTCAAACAAGGAAACATAGTTGAAGATTTACGACCTAATATTTATGACCCAGTTGAAGGTACTACTATTGCTGATGCCGAAGTTCAAAGAATTTCTCGTAAAACTAAGTTATGTGATATTTTATGGATGACTGAAGATGGTGAAGAAATAGTGATTACAACCACAAGGCCAGAATTAATCTGTGCTTGCGGAATTGTATTAGTACATCCTGATGATGAGCGTTATACTCATTTAATTGGTAAAGAAATCAATTTACCTTTAGCTGTCAATGGAAGAATTACCAAAGTTCTAATTTCTTCGCATCACTCTGTTAAAATGGATTTTGGGTCTGGAGTATTGATGGTATGTTCTTTCGGTGATCAAAATGACGTAGCTATATTCCGAGAGTTTGGCCTTGATCCATTTGTTGCAATTAATCTCAAAGGAGAAATGACTGAAATTGCCGGGCCCTTATCTGGATTAAAAGTAATAGATGCAAGACAAAGAGCCATAGAACTTCTCGAAGAAAATAATAGTTTATCTTCAATAATTGATCATGAACAAGAAATACCAGTGAGTGAGAGAGGAAATAATCCCGTTGAAATAATACTATTGAAAGAGTGGTATGTTAGACAAACACAGACCTTAGATCGTATGAATGAGTTAATTTCTGAAATAAACTTTATACCTCCAAGAAACAAACAATTTCTTGATGATTGGATGCAAAACATATCAATTGACTGGCCTATCTCACGCCGAAGATGGTATCATACAGAAGTGCCTATTTGGTACAGTGAAGACGGTACTAAGATAGTAGTACCTCCTTCTGGAGAATATGTACAACCTTGGAGAGATTTACCGCCCATGGGTTCTGAAGTTCTTGATAGAGAAAGTAAAGAAAAATTAGGTAATTACGAAGATTTAATTGATATTCTTGGTAATTTAGTTGGGGAACAAAAAGTATTCGATACATGGATGGATTCTTCAAATTCTAATTTATTTGTCTCAGGATATGGTAAAGATCCTGAATTATTTAATCGTGCATTCCCTACTGCTTTACGACCTCAAGGTAAAGAAATAGTTAGAACATGGTTATATTATACCCTTCTGAAAAGTACTCTCCTTTTAGATAAACCTGGTTTCTCTAATGTTTGGATTGACGGTCTGGGAATGGACCCATGGGGGCGTAAAATGTCTAAGTCACTAGGTAATGGAATCGATGCTGATTCAGTATTGGAGTGTGGTTTAGGCGGCCGAACAGGCTCTTGGAAAGTGAAAGGTACTGATGGTAAACAAATTAATCTGAAGGCTAATAAAATAGGTAGTGAATGTTTCCGTTTATGGAAAGCATGTGATGCTCAAGTCGGAGACGATTTCCATATTAATCCCGAAGAAATTGAAGCGAAATATTTTGGTGTTTTAACAAAAATATTCAACGTCGCGAGGTTTGCAAGTCAGTTTGAAGTCCCATCTGATTTAGAGACTCTACCTTCCAACCTAGCACCAGAAGATGAATGGATACTTTCGGAATTTAGTGAAACAATGTCTAAAGTAGAAAATTCTTGGAAGGCTATTGATATCTATAATGCAGCTCAAAACATTAAGAATTTTAGTACAGGTGTATTCCCTAGCCATTGGTTAGAGATGGTCAAATCTAGATTATATGATGGTGATGAGACTGCGGCTTGGACCTTACATCGAATAGTCAGGGATATATTAACTACTTTAAGCCCAATTTGTCCATTTTTCACTCATTATCTATCTACAACCCTGTATGACGAGAGCTCAGTAGATGTTCGAGAATTCCCAACAATAATGCCTAGTGTATCTGAATTATTAGAATTAACGAATCCATTAATTGAGTTTAATTCTAATGTTTGGAAATTAAAGAAAGATTCTGGAATTTCCCTAAATACTGAAATACCTGACGTCTCAATCCCAGAAGAATTAGAATATCTTTCTACATCACTTAATCGGATGCATAGAATTATCTAATTCAAAGCTGTTTTAGGTTTATTTCCTTCGAAGTGTTCAATTATTAGATTTGCCATTTCTATACCAATTCTTGCCTGAGCTTCCTTTGTAGCAGCACCTATATGTGGTGTTCCATGAAAATTTTCGTGGAGTAATAAGGGATTATTTATTGCCGGTTCTACTTCAAAAACATCCAAGGCGAGACTAGACAATTGCCCATTCTGAAGTCCCTCTAAAGCTGCTCTCTCATCGACAATTCCACCTCTGGCACAATTAATCAGGTGATTCCCGCAATAAATGCCATCAGTTCCTTTCCCTGGCATTAGATTAATTCTTGATGTATTCGCTAAGTGATATGTTTCATCCGTCAGATTACAATGTATGGATATATGTGTGCACATTTTGAAAACGCTATCTACATCTTTGTGTAATACACAATTTTGTTTTTGGGCAACTTCAGCAGGAACATAAGGATCATAAGCATGTATGTTCATACCCAATGCTCTCGCAGCAATTCCAACTCCTTGAGCTATTCTTCCATAGCCAATCAATCCAAGTGATTTACCTGATAATTCAGAACCTACTAGTTCTTTTTTCGCCCATACTCCCTGTCTCAGTTTCCTATCTGCTGTTGTTATATTCCTACAGGATGCAAGAAGATGTGCCAATGTCATCTCAACGACACTTCTTGTAGATGCTCTAGGTGTATTACAAACTGTAATGCCATTTTTTGTAGCGGTTTCAATATTTATGTTATCTACGCCAACTCCTGCTCTCCCAATGAAAGTTAATTTCCCCCCATCTTTTTTAGAAGCTGAGATTACTTCTTCACTCATTTTCGTTGCACTTCTAATTACTACGGCATCAAAATCTGCTAATGCACCATTGAGTAATTCATCTAATGAATAGTGCATCAATACTACTTCATGCCCTGAATCCGTTATGATTTCAATCGCTTTTTTATCCATCCCGTCTGTAACAGCGACTCTTGCCATAACTCTTCTACTATGACTTACTCAATCAATATTGCGAATGTAATTCATTAACCTTAGTATTCATAATATGGCACCCTATGCGCTTACTCAGAGGTAAGTTAGTATGACAGATACAGGAATGACCAATGACGAAATATCAACAATAGAAGCAAGTGCACATTGCGATGGACCATGTGGAGTCTATGACCCTGCAAGCGCCCGTGTAGCAGCAGAAGCTGTTCAATCAATGACTAAGAAAATGATGGCACTAGATACACCTGAACCTCAATCTGAGCAATTTGTAGGGTACCTAAATACTATGTCTCGTTATGCTGCTATTAAAGAAGAAGAAGCTCAAAAATGTAAAGATGAGTTACTAGTTCTTTGGACTGATTTTTTCAAGCCACAACATCTTGAATCTATACCTGATCTTCATGATACTTTTTGGCAGGCTGCGAAACTTTGCTCTGCTTGTAAGGTAGAAGTTTCTTTACTGCATGCTCAGGAATTAATGGATGCTGTAGAATCAATTCATAGTATGTTCTGGACTGCTAAAGGTCGTGAAGTCCCATGGATTCGCGCATCCTAAATGTAGTCATTAAAGGCGACTCAATGTGGCCTACGCTTAACGATGGCACTATCGTGCGATTCCACAGGATTGTGTCTGATGAAGTCAAAAACGGGCAAATAATTCTAACAAAACACCCTTTGAAAAGTAATCTTATGATTATAAAAAGAGTACTATCAATATCTGGGGGTAGTGCATTTCTTGTTGGTGATAATCCTGACCCTAATGCAAGTGAGGACAGTCATAATTTCGGTCCAATTAAACTTTCAGAAATCATTGCAAAATATATGGAAGAGTGAAGTAAGTAATTTTAGCAACAACCTTCTTCTCTTACTGGTGCTGCAATAAATTCAATTCGATCAATATCATTTGTATTTTGTAATTTTTGTATTGCATCACGAATTAATAAAGCGGTTCCTTTAATTTGCATAGTGTCTACACATGTATGGCTAGAAACTAAGCAGTTATGACTATAAGATGATATTTCTATTGAATGTGAATGCCTCAATTCTAGAAGTTTATTTTCAATATTATGTTGATAATAAATCACCATAGTTCCCTCAACTTCAATTGAATCTGCCATAGAATATATATCGCCTCTAGTCATTGCATCAAAAAAATGAATACTAGCATCTCTGAGAAACATACTACGATTCTTATATCCACTTTTCTTAACTAGACTTTCTAATTGCTCGGCAAATTCTTTGTCTGTACTGAATGATAGGATTCGACTCATGACACTCGCATAATAATTGAATTAATAATATTTGTTGAATAATTAATAATAATTAATAACATTTCTTAAATACTTATTAATCTCCCGCAGAGTATGGTTGAAGCACATCTGCTCTATGCGGTACTAACACTTACAATTGCTCTGATCTGCGGTTTGCCTCCTGTTTTATCTCAAATCAAAGAGGATGCTAATAAATTGAAAATATTAACTGGAATAGCTGCGGGAATAATACTTGCATCCGCTGCATTGGTTGTTATTCCAGAAGGTTATGAACTCGCTTCAACAAATGAACATGGATCTCTTGATGATGAAGATGGAGATGAACATGTCAGTGGTTTACTATTAGGTGGAGCCATTCTTGCAGGATTTTTGTTAATGTTGATTCTCGAAGGTTCGGGTATGGGTCATGCTGTTCATGAAGAACATCATAATCATGACCAAGAACATAATCATGAGCATATTCATCATAGTTCATCTGGTTGGTTATTATTATTTGGACTCACTCTTCATGCCGCTACGGATGGTATCGCTATCGGAGCAGCAGCAGCATCTGGTAGTGTATCTATAACAGCAACTGTAGCTCTTGCAGTATTGATACATAAGGGTCCTGCAGCTTTCAGTCTAGGGGTATTCTCTATGCATGAAAGAGATAATCGTAATGATTCAATTAGGGATGTTGTGATATTTTCACTTGCAACACCAATTATGATTTTACTTGCGTTTTTCGCTCTTGAAGACTTAGAGACTCAAACAATTGGCCTAACCATGTTATTCTCTGCTGGAACTTTCTTATACGTTGCAACTGTTGATACTCTTCCAGATATCCACAATCCTGAAACTGGTAGGAAAGCAATGCTCCATGTATTATTCGGAGCAACTTTACTGTCTGTAATATTATTTGGTATGGATGCAATTGGTTTAATCGACCACGGCCTTTAAGATAATTATTAATTCGAATTTAGCCTTGGCTAAACTTTATATTAGCCACGACTAAACCAAGTGCGTGTACTCAGTTGCCATAGAGGACTATCTCAAGTCAATCTGGAAACTGGGCCCAAAGAATGTAGGAACTCAAGCTCTCGCTGATAACCTAGGGGTAACTCCTGCATCAGCAACAAAAATGATACTCAGATTAACTGAAAGGGGTTTAGTTGATCATATACCTTACAGGGGTGCATCTCTAACTAAAAAGGGAGAATTAGAGGCACTTTCTGTAGTCCGTCGACATCGGTTATTGGAGACATTTTTATCTCAAACTTTAGGACTCGGCCGTGAACAATTACATGAAGAAGCGGAGAGACTTGAACATGCACTTTCTAAGACTTTAGAGGATTCGATAGCCGAGTATCTTGGGAATCCTAAGCGCGATCCTCACGGGCATCCAATTCCGGGGCCAAATGGTGAATTATACAATGAAACGGATTTACCTCTATCTGATTCACCTCTAAATATTTCTTTGACTGTAATGCAAGTTCCGGATGATGATTCTAATATTTTATCATGGTTAGAGAAGAATGGAATTCACCCTGGGGTTCAATTAGAAATCATTTCAAGAGATGGTTTCGATGGTGGTATCAATGTAAATCTTGGTAATCGTAAAATACGAATTTCATCATCCATAGCTAGTCTAGTACAAATTTCTTTTGAGGACTGATAACTTGTTAAATATTCCAATTTCTAAGAAGTCACCCGATGTTGACGGTAATTCTGATAAATTAGTTGATATTTTAAGTAAAAGATATCGTAGAGTAATTGCTACCGGACTCTTAATAATCGCAATAATATATCCTGGTGAATTAGGTGAAATAACTCGTCTTTCTATATTTGATGCCTACACTCAAGTTACAGTTTTTGTTGCTGCGACATTATTGATTTTCTTCAGTTTAGAGCATTTTCTTAAAATTGATGTAGGCGCATTAATGGAAAAAGGTGGCGTTTGGCAAGTTCCTACTGCAAGTTTGTTAGGTGCACTACCTGGTTGTGGTGGAGCAGTAGTTGCTATCACTGCTTTTGCTCGTGGTAATATCACACTAGGTGCAATGGTTGCAGCATTGATTAGTACTATGGGTGACGCGGCATTTCTTTTATTGGCGAAAGAGCCAGCCACTTATGTCAAGGTAATGCTTATTTCTTTTTCAGCAGCAGTTGTTTGTGGATGGTTAGTCGATAGATTCCATCGGGGAGAACTTTACAATTCTGAAGTTCAGAGTCTCGAATTGAAAGAAATAGGTATGCTTCGTATTAGAGATAAAATCTACATGGTGATTGCAATCCCAGGGCTCATACTCGGTACCATGCAACTCATGCAGGTAGACATCTATGGATTAGGAGATCCTGTACTTTTGTTAGGTCTAACTGGAGCAATTCTTTCAGTTATCATTTGGGCTTCCTCTCCAGTTAATGCAGTAACAGTCCATAGTGATCATCCATTTACTAGGTCTACTGAAGAATCATCTTTTGTCACCGCATGGGTTATTTCTGCTTACCTAGCATATGAATATGCGAGTTCTTTCTTAGGATTAGATTTAGCAGTTCTATCTGAATCTGCATTGATATTCATTCCCTTGTTAGCGGTATTAATTGGATTTATACCAGGTTGTGGGCCACAGATTTTAGTTACAACATTATATCTTAATGGAATAATTCCCTTTGCAGCATTAATCGGAAATGCGATATCAAATGATGGTGATGCTTTGTTCCCCGCTATCGCTTTAACACCGAAAATGGCTATAATTGCTACTTTATACAGTGCTATTCCTGCATTACTAATTTCTTATTTTTTCTTATTTACAATGTAAATTACTAGAAATATCCTTGTAGCCAACCTAATAAATAAGCGAAAGGAAGAGTAATTGAACCATAGTCCAATATTGGTTTAAGCCATTTTATCGACAATTATTTGTATCTAATCGATCAAAGATTGTTCCGAATAATGCTGCAACGATTTCAGAGAATAGGTTACCATTCGTCTCTCCCATAGTATTCTCATGTCGTTCTAGACGGAGGATATTTAACTTGATAGTAATAATGTGGGTATTATATTGGTGTTTTAATGCCCATTGCTCGTACAACACACCAACCAGCCCTTGCTTCCCACATAGCAAACATGCCTCCAGCAATACTGCCTATTGCTGGAATCCAATATGCCTCAGAGAGAAATATGTTTTGAGTTATTAAGAAAGCCATGACTAATCCACCGAATACTGCCACAACTCCTGTCACAAAACGAACAACTCTTCCTTTCGCATCTATATTACAAACTCTACTCATATTATACCTGAACATAGTTTAGCATATTAATGACTGTTTACTAATTGCAGTATAGGAAGTGAATATAACTCATCTCATTTTTGATATTTCACTACTCAATTGCCAATTTTTATTATTTATTCACCATTTCTTTATTGAAGGATTGGTTTTGGGACGGCTATGACTGCAGGACTTGAGTCCACGTTCGTAGCAGTCTTGGTACTAATTTCTCCATTATTTCTTGCAATCCCTCTATCCTTTGCATGGAAATGGTGGACTGGAATGGAGCCAGAGCATGAACATTATAGAGAAAAAGTCAGAGTAGTTTTAGATTCAGGAATACCATTAAGCCGCTATCGTTCTGAATTAGATGCCGAAGCAAGAAGGGTATACCTTGATCCAGATAGGCAAGCACGTATAGAATCTGATTTATTGAATCCTCTAGGAATTACTCATTTCATATTATTCCCTGCATTAATAGCTTGGCCTATACTATTTCCATTCTCTGTGATAATTGGCCTTTTGGCATGGTTTCCGTTAAAGATTTTTGAATGGATATTAATAGAAAAAAAACTTTTATTGAAAATTACTGGTACTGTTAAAAACATTAATCGTTGGGAAATAATCGGTATACCAAGATTGGATATTGGAATTAAAACTTCAGATAGGATTTTGACATCAATACATCGTATGCCAATCACTGTATTCTTGGGGCTTTTTTCATATCTTTTAGTTATGAATTTACATTGGTTAGCTGGTTTTAGTATTCAGAATACGATTCTTTTATCTTCTTTGTTATACATCATATTAGTTTCATTCATCTCAGTAATTCGTGCTGCAACTGCTAGTGCACTTTCATTTGCAGATCTCTCTCGAAGGAGGGTAATCCCCATGGATACACTAGTGGAAACATGGATGGCACCATGGGTGGGGGCTGGTCTTATTTTCTTTTTAGTTCGACAATTGACATTCTCATACAAAGGAATCCGCGAGGATACCTTATTCGCTGATCCTATTATTTTCGCTTTGGCTATATTATTAGTACTGTACACTGCAACTATTATCGGATTGATGATAGAAGTAACATTCTTCCGAAATCGAGGGAAGTCTGTTAAGGTTCAATTTCAATTGCAAGTTGTCGAAGAGCATTCTCCAACCCTGTATCTTTTCACTCAACATTTAGGAGATCTAAAAATATCTCCACTAATGTCTCTCGATGAGTGGGTCAAAAAAGGGGAAGACTTTGAATTTGGAGATTTTAAAGATTTATAATTCTTCAATCATCAATGATATATTGTCTTCAATGGTAATTTCATTCCCCTCTTTTACACTTAAAACTGCAAAACCTTTATTTTTTAACGTAGATGTCACTATAACTTTCTTCCCTAAATTAGATTTGTACACACCTGGTTGTAATGCCGCATCAGCATTATATCTCATTATTTTCTTAGTTATTTTCCCTCTACTCTCTAACCTCGCATGGATTTCTTGACCCGGATAGCAACCTTTCTTTAGATTTACAATTCCATCTAATCCTAATTCTGATGGCAGGAATTTATGACTATATTCTTCATTGGATAATATTCCATTTTCAATTCGATGATGATTCCATGAATTCATGCTCGATAAAGTAACTCCCTGCTTTTCAATTTCATCAATAAAGTCTTGAATTTTTTCAGTTTGTATTAATATGTTTACTTGCATATCTTTCTTTAATTCAATTTTTAGCGTATAGTAATCGCCATATTCATTCCAAACACCGTATTGTTCGTTTACTGATTTTTCTCCGAGTACATTTATAATTTCATCTAAGTTTCTTGAAAAAATTGAGATTATAGACAAAGCACCGTCTCCATTCATTATCTGTACTTCTTCATTCCAATGAATTCCTGAGACTATCAGTTCCCTAGTTATTTTGGATTTTTCAGAAATTCCTTGTACTAATAGTTGACCAGATATGCTACTTATCTCTAATGCATCAGTTATTTTCCCATTAGCATCACAAATCAGACTCTTATGACGTTCTAGGTCATTAATTTCTCTTATATCTGAAGTTATAATCCGATTTAAGTGAATTATAGAATCCTTCCCCTCAATGACAGTTACACTGCAGTCTTGAATATAATAACTGCAAGATGATTCTTCGGATAGCAATTATATCACTCAACCAAATGATTGCCCGCAACCACATGATCTTGAAGCATTAGGGTTTGTAATATTGAATCCTCCACCCATCAATGTATCTTTGAAATCTAACTCGATTCCATTGAGTAATGAACTGTCATTATTATGAATATAGACCTTAACTCCTTCAAAATCGAGAATTTGAAAATTTTCTAAATCTGGTTTTTCCATTATTTTCATATCGTATAAGTATCCTGAGCAGCCACCCGATTGAGCACTTACAACTAAACAATGAGTATCTTCTTCGCCTTTTATGGTACTTTTCATTTGTTTTAATGCAGAATCAGTAACTGTGATTTTAACATCGATAACTTCTGTTTGTGTTATTACAGGTAGGGAGAAACCTCCTCCGCCTAAAATTCCCATGAACTCTTGACTTAGTAGGGCTATATGAACAATCGTGTAGTTATGCATAACAACCTATGGTAAGATAAGATAAGTACATCTCCCACTATCATGGCAGGGTTAAGAGATGTACCTGCTCATTGGTTAACTTCTGAGGGAATAACCAAAGGCATGGACATAGTATGTCATGAATCAGCTTTGTCAATTTCTATTTCAGATGGTTCAGGGTATATCTTCCCTCTTGGTATGACGATGAGAACTCCTGGTATGGATAAAGAACTTGTAGTTGGTTTATTATTTTCTGAAGGAATAATAGATAATTTCAACCAAATAAGTGATTTACGCATATTGGATGATGATATATTAGTGATAATACCTAGTCTCAGTGAAAAAGATGTTTCTGAGTTTCAAAGGAGGATTTCTTCAACTTCTTCATGTGGCATATGTGGTAAAGATTCTATTTCTAATCTCTTACATATCCATGGTCCTGAGTTATCAGATGATGTTTTAATTAAATCCTCTGTGATAAATAATTGTATTGAAGAATTAAGGCACAATCAGTTAATTTTCCAAAAAACCGGAGGGGCTCATGCTAGTGGTTTATTTGATGTCAATGGTGAATTATTATTTATTGCTGAAGATATTGGTAGGCATAATGCAATGGATAAGCTAGTAGGTTCTATACTGGGTAAATCTCCCGAAATATTCTCCAAAAGTTTCATACTTTTTTCTGGTAGATTATCTTTTGAATTAGTGCATAAAGCACGTAGAGCTGGAATTCCAGTTCTTGTAGCTATAGGTGCACCAAGTAGTCTGGCAATTGATATAGCAATTGAACATGGGCTGACATTAGTTGGGTTTGCTAAAAATAATAATATGACTGTATATTCTGGTAGGAGCAGGATTAGTCATTAACTGATTAGGTATATGGTGGAATTATGAATAAAAAAATTACTCCTTTGACTCCTCTAGAGCCTGAACCACCTCGATTAAGTAAGCCAAAAAATTCTGCAGCAGGTATCCCTGCAATAATCTCAACTGCTAAATATGGTTTAGGAAATATGGGCCTAATAGGTTCTATTAAAAAATTAGCAAAAGTGAACGATTTCGATGGATTTGATTGCCCCGGTTGTGCTTGGCCTGATCCTGATACACATCGTTCATTCGCTGAATTTTGTGAAAATGGAGCGAAAGCTGTTGCTGATGAAGGAACTAGGAGTAGAGCTGACGCTGACTTCTGGTCTAAGTGGAGTATTTCCGAGTTATCTAAACAATCTGATCATTGGCTAAATTCTCAGGGTCGAATTACTCAACCAATGGTTTTATTGCCTAATAATGACCATTACATTCCAATTTCATGGGATGATTCATTCGACCTCATAGCTGATAATTTAGTGTCATTAGATAACCCTGATGAAGCAATATTTTATACTTCTGGACGAACTAGTAATGAAGCGGCATTTCTTTGGCAACTATTAGCGCGAAGATTTGGTACAAATAATTTACCTGATTGCTCAAATATGTGTCATGAATCATCAGGTGTTGCTCTTAGTGAATCAATAGGAATAGGTAAGGGCACTGTAACACTTGATGATTTCAATTCAGCGGAATTAATTATTGTTGTTGGTCAAAACCCTGGAACTAATCATCCTAGGATGCTAACCGCTTTGAGAGATGCACGGAAAAAAGGTGCATCAATCATAAGTATAAATCCATTAATTGAAACAGGTATGAAGAGATTTAAACATCCTCAAAACCCTATAGAAATGTTTGGTTTAGGTTCTTCGATAGCAGATAAACATTTGAAAATTAAAATAAATTCTGATCAAGCTCTTTTCCGAGCCTTTTCAAAACATATTATTGAGTCTGGGAAAATTGATAAGGAATTCATTAGTGAATATACTAATGGTTTCGAAGAGTATCAAGAATTAGCATTGAATTCAGATATAGATAATATTTCTAAGATAACTGGCATTAGTGCTAATGAAATTATCGAAGTATCTCAAAAAATATCTAATTCTAAATCTACGATAGTATGTTGGGCGATGGGTATTACTCAGCATAAAAACTCCGTTGCAACTATCCAAGAAATAGTTAACTTTCTTCTTCTTGGCGGGAATATAGGGAGACCAGGTGCAGGTGTTTGTCCAGTCAGAGGCCATTCAAATGTTCAAGGTGATAGGACAGTTGGAATCAATCATAAACCTTCTCCGTTATTTATTCAAAATTTAGATAAATCTACCGGTATAGTATCTCCGATAGAACATGGTTATGATTCAGTTGAAGCTGTTAAAGCAATGGAATCTGGTGCAGCTAAAGTATTCTTGGCTATGGGAGGGAACTTTGTTTCTGCAATGTCAGATACTAATAGAACTTCAAATGCAATTACTAATTGTGATTTGACAGTTCATATTTCTACAAAACCTAATCGATCACATTTGATTACTGGAAAAACCGGTTTGATATTGCCTTGCTTAGGTCGGACTGAAATTGATAAATCTCCGTTAGGTCGTCAATTTGTTACTGTGGAAAATTCAATGGGTATAGTTCATTCATCAAAAGGTCAATCAAAACCTGCGAGTTCACATTTAATTTCTGAACCTTCAATAGTTTCTGGTATTGGTGGAGCCTTGGAAACTAGATTAGAGAGGAGTGGGATAGCTTGGCAGAATCTCTCAGAAAATTATGACTTAGTACGTGATTTAATAGAGAAAACGATTCCTGAGTTTGAAAATTATAATAAACGTATAGAATCAAAATCAGGGTTCTATCTACCTAACCCTCCTCGTGATAGTCGTACTTTCAAAACAAAGAATGCTCTTGCTAATTTTGTTAGTCATGATATTTCTTGTGCATCAAGTGATAGTGAATTTATGATGATGACCATACGGTCTCATGATCAGTATAACACAACTATTTATGGTTTAGATGATCGATATAGGGGAATTAAGAAAGGACGTAGAGTAGTTTTGATGAATGAAGATGATATGGTGGAAAGTGATCTCAAAGATGGAGACTTAGTAGACCTTAGCTCAAATAGAATATCAGAGACCGTTATTTCTCCCAGTTGGTACGTTGTTCCTTACGATATCCCTAAGGGTAATGTTGCAACATATTTCCCCGAATCAAATGTACTAATACCTTTGGAAAGTGTAGCAGATAGGAGTAATACACCAACTAGTAAGTCCGTACCTATTGGTATTAAGAAATCTATTGGTTGAATTTACTCTGTTCCTTAATTATCAATTTACATCTATTAATTTGTGCTTTACATAATTTCGAGTCTTCATCTCCGAGCCCTCTATTTTTTGCTTGTTCAAAGCATTTTACTGCATCACCATATAGCTCTATAGCAGCATATGATGAGCCCATGTTGTATAGTGTTCGTCCAGTTACTGAGCTAGGGTCTAATACTACTGCTTCATGATACTCTTGTATGCTTTCCGGATACTTTTCTAACTGATATAAGGCGTGTCCTTTCCCATTATGTGTTCTTACTCTGAGCTCGATTTCTCCACTAGGTGCGTCAGAAAGTGCTTTGTCGAAGCAATTCAATGCTTCGGCAGCGTTATTTTCAGCCAGTAATATAATCCCTTTATTATACCATTCTATCGATACATTAACATTAACATTAACATTGATTTTTTCATCTTCTATGATTTTTTTTTCTTTAACTTCTTTAGCAGCAGCAACTAGATTTTCTAGTTCTTTTTCCTCATCTACTTGCACACCCTCGGTATCTTTGATATCAGTTAATTCTTGTACTCTCTGCATGCATTGATTAGCTCTCTCGATATAACCAGCTTGTGAAAGAGCATCCGCCAATCCTTTCCATGCACCAATATCGGAACTATCTTTTTTCAGTAATTCTTTCCATTCATTAACTGCCGCGGCATGATCTCCTTTTCCGCTCATTTTCACAGCACGAGATTTTCTAGCAGTTTTACTATTGACAAAATCATTTAATATTTCATTTTCTATCTCTTCGTGCCGAGTTTCTTCTTCCTGTGAACTGCTGTTTTTTTCTTCTGAAGTATTTTTTAATTCTGTATTTACTTGTTTAGATGGCGAAGTTGTAATCTCAACTCCATCCTTATAGATGTGTGACTCTTCAAATAATTCGATTTTTTTAATTTTACTCAATCGACTAATCCTTACTAATTCCAAATTTTCACCTATAGTTTCTATAGCTATTTTAGCGAAGTTGGATGCTCTCTCAGGATCTATGTGTTCTAATATTAATGCCAAGTTAGCATTCGTTGCTCCATAATCTGGATTAATTCTATGTGCTTGTTCAAAAGAACTTATAGTTTCTTCTAAATTACCTAATTTAGCATTAGTAACCCCCAAGCCATACCAGGCAGCTGTACAATTATGATCAATTTCCGTAGCCTGTAAGTACAAATCAGCAGATTTGAGGTAGTTTCCTCTGTTTGCAGATACTTCCGCATCTTGAAGTAACTGCCTCAAGTCAAAATCGGACATATAACTCGCATGTACTTCTTCGAGTTAAGCATTGGCAATATATGTCTCTGTTTAAGCCATGGATTGAAGTCACATACTTATTCCGCGATATATGGCACGCCAACTTAGAGTGATGGGGATTTGTGGAACTTACGGTTTAGATTCTGCTAATGGAAGGATGTTAGAGATAGTTTCTGAGCTACTAGAAGAGAGAGGTATTGAATGGGTTGTTTGGAATAATTCTGAGAATCCTCTGCCATTTGTAGGGGAAGAAGGATGTTGGAGTCACCCTAATGTGAAAATGTATAAAGAAATGGCTGAATCTGTAGATGCTTTTGTTCTTTCTAGTCCAGAGTATCACGGTACAATGAGTGGCGTAATGAAAAATTCCTTAGATTGGTTATCTTTTGATCAAACTACTGGTAAAATTTTTGGATTAATTAGTACATTAGGTGGTCAATCTAATACTACTACACTGAATCATATGAGGATTGTAGCAAGATGGATACATGGTATTACTATACCTGAACAGTTGGTGGTTGCTAAAATCAAAAATGCATTTGATGATGAGGGAAATATATTAGATGATGATTTGAAAGTTAGAATTGACAAATTCGTAAATAGTCTAATCAAACATACTAGTAAATTACGACTTTCAGAGTGATCATTTTGGAAATATTACCTCCGGGTTCTGAATTATTATTATTCCTAATATCAGTATCTGGTGTAGCTACCTGGTGGTCTAAAAATATCATTAAATCGAAGCCTTATACGCTGTTTTTTGCGTTATTAGGCTCAGCATCTGTTATCTCATTATTATATTGGGTGAACTTATGATGAATGGTCAAAGTTATCCTATACGCTTACCTGTTGAATGGTACACGAAGGATCCTATAGGGAAGCATCCTGATCTCCCCGGAGTTACTGGAAAAAAAGTCGTCATTGTGATTGATAAAAAATTCAATTCAATTGAAAAAATAATAGTTAAATTATTTCGGAACTCAAAAATATTAGAAAGACCACTAGATGATATGAATTCATTATTCTGGGAACTTATAGATGGTACTAGAACATTTGATGAAATATGTGATATTATGGATAGCACTTTCCATGAGCGAATCGCTCCCGTATCTGAAAGGTTAGAAGCATCATTAACTAATTTCATTAACTTGAATTTAGCAGTTGTAGTTGAGAAAAGAAATCATTATTCTTGATTATCTTGCCACTCAGGAGTACTAACTCTCGCCTCTTCGTCTCTTTTTTCCTTGTATACTGCAGAAAAGTAAGCAATCATCGGTAATATTAGTAAAAGTGTGAAACACCCAACGAGTGTTGCGAAACTGTAAATTGATTCTTGAATTGGATCAAGTTTGAATTCTTCTACCGAAATCAACTCATGTGTTGTGATAGTACTTGTTATTTCTATACCCTGTGATGAAGTTATATTCCCCTCAGAATCAATAATGGATATTTTCCAAGTTATCGTATTTTCTTCATCACTCACTATTTTATTTGCACTTTCATTAGCTTCATCTAAATTATCTGCCTGAATAGAGCCAAGTCCGCCAATTGGTAAATCCAATGATACGAGTCCAATCATCTCATTCTGTTCATCTAAATTAATCTCATGAAATGCACCTATCCTGCAAGTCTCAATCAGGCCAACATAATCTGGTGCAAATTCTTTACAATTGAAATCTTTATCATTTTGCCCTAAAGAGGGAGTGTGGTACCAGTTAACTCCAGATGCGTCTAGTTTGAGTGTACTTCCTTGCGGTGCACCATCTACAGTAGTGTTAATCCAAGTAATTGCCGATTTAGTCACTACGTACCACTCAGACATATTTTCTTCAAGCTGAATATATTCTAAACTTTCTTCGGAATTAGATGTTTCAAATAGATAATATTCTGAATCAACTGTGTTTGAATGAACTGCGTAACCCAGTATTAAAATTAGTACTAGACCTAGTCCGATAAGGGTCCGTAACATATTTGGATTACGGGACATTGACTTCTCCATATTGTAGATGGGCTAGGGGGGTGGTTTTGAATACTTGTTGAATGCTGTTACAGTATGACATCTCAGTATCTGCCATCGACTCTTGTCATCACGGTTAAATACAGACTCTAGGACGGGCGGTCCGCACAAAGGTGATAGTATGACAACGTATTACGATGTACCTGCTGATTTATTGATTGGTAGCCTTTCTTCTGAGCTTCAAGAATTAGAACAAATTACTCCTCCAGAGTGGGCAGAATATGTGAAAACAGGTATTCACCGTGAGCGTCCACCTACACAAGATGACTGGTGGTTCATTCGTTCAGCAGCAGTACTGCGCAAAGTAGGGATAAAAGGTCCCATTGGTGCAAACCACATGGCGCAATTATACGGTGGCCCAAAGGACAGAGGTGTCAAACCAACTCGTGCAGCAGCAGGATCAAGAAATGTAGCAAGAACTGTCCTTCAACAATTAACAGAAGCAGGACTTATTACAAGTAAGTGGAACCCTGCAAACACAGTAAATTTCGGTAAAGTATTAACTCCAGAAGGCCATGCTCTTTTGGATAAGGTTGCACACTCAGTTAGAGGTGCAGCGGAAGAGAAATACCCAGGTCTTTCAAAATATTAAGGTGATTAAATGGCTCGTGTTAAACCCCTAGCAAAGAAACTTAGACTTAACAAGGTCACTAAGCAGAATCGTCGAGTTCCAGTATGGGTCATGCTCCGAACTAATAGGAGTGTCACAAGTCATCCAAAAAGACATATGTGGCGCCGATCTAAATTACAAAGGTGATGAAATATGGCAGAAGTTAGAGAGATGACAATACCATTACGTGCGGCTTGGTCTGTTCCAAGGACACGAAGAGCAAATCGTGCAATGGCTGAAATCAAGAAACATGTATCTCAGCACATGAAGAAAACAGATGAAGAAGAAATATGGATTGATGAAGCAATCAATCATGTCATCTGGGCTAGAGGTATGCAAAAACCTCCTAGGAAAATCCGTGTACAAGTTACTAGAGAAGAAGGGTTTCCTTTAGAAGTAAAATTATTGGAGGAATAAACATGGGCAATATTAGACCATCATTCATTAAAATCAGAGCTTTAAGATTAGTTGAACTTTATCCAGATATGTTTAATGCTGATTTTGAAAATAACAAACACTACGTTACTGAATATACCGACGTATCAAATAAGCGTATGAGGAATTGGATCGCTGGGTACATCACTAGATATAGACAGCGTAGAGTCGATTAGAGAAGTATTATTCTAATCCTTGAAGTCGGATATTTGATTCAGATGGGCGAAATGCTTGATGTCCCCCCACCTATTTATTCAAAAAGAGTATCAATTGTCCTTGTAAGGCCTCAATTTGACGGTAATATTGGTGCTGTTGCTCGTTCAATGAAAAATTTTGGTTTCACAGATCTTAGGATTGTTGGAAGAGATGATGTTTGGTCTGATGAAGTAAGAAATAGAGCGAAACATGCTCAATCAGTATTAGATGATTCTAAATTCTATGATGATATTCAATCTGCAGTTTCTGACTCGAGTCTAGTAATTGGAACTTCTGGAAAACGAGAACTTGGGAGTAAAATTTCTTTTCGACATTTCTTAGAGCCCGAGGATTTACCTAAACAACTCAGTAATCTCGAAGGAGATATATCAATTGTATTTGGACCCGAAGGTAAAGGTTTACTTAATAGTGAATTGAAAATATGTGACTTGTTAGTTACAATTCCTACATGGCCAGGTTATCCAATAATGAATTTGAGTCATGCAGTTTCCATAATCTGTTACTCATGGTATAGGAATAATACGATACCTTCTGATGATTCAGGGACTGAAAAGCTTCTTTCAGCTGAATTAAAGAATGTTTTAACAAATGAAATCACAAGATTATCTGAGTTGATTCCAACTATTGACTTCCGAAGAAGTGGGATTGATGAAACATTGCAAAGAATAATTCTACGCGGTTTACCAAAAGATGATGAGATACATCGGTTGTTAGGAGTTATCCAAACTACTAATCTTGCCTTCGATTACTTCTCTAAAAATCCTGAGATTTGGGAAGAAATTATTTCGAATAATAACGAGAATAATTAATTATCATTTCTCCAAGTTGCCCACGATTTAGGGGTTTCTCTGACGTGAAATGCTACTAAACGTAATTTTTGCTGATATTTCGAGATAATCTTAGGTTCGATTTGTTCAAAAGCCCACTTTGCTAAGTTCTCAGCAGTAGGTATGAAAGAAACTACAAATGTTCTATGTGTATCTCCTAAAATTGACAAGGCTTCTAAGGCCTCATGGTCTTGGTCATAGACAATAAATGCATGATCTACTACATCGTGAATATATCTCTCTAATATGTCAGATACATCCGAGAAATCCATCAACATGCCTTCATCAGATACGCCTTCTTCATCAACTACATCTCCCTCGATTTCTACTTCCCAGCGATATCTGTGTCCGTGCATATGTCGGCATTTACTTTTATGATTAGGTACTCTATGACCTGTATCTGTTTCCACAAATCTTCTAATTATTGTAACCATTATTCTCTCTCCTCAAAATTCATTGATGCTGAATTAATACAGTATCTCTCTCCTCCAAATTGGATAGGTCCATCATTGAATATATGTCCTAAATGAGCATCACATTTTGAACATTGTACTTCTATACGAACCATCCCATAAGTCATGTCTTCTATTTGATTAATACTAGCATCGTTGTGTTCGGTATGGAACGATGGCCATCCACACCCGGAATCAAATTTCATTTCTGAAGTAAATAATATGTGGCCGCAGCAAATGCAGGTATATTCCCCGTCTCTTTTTTCATCCCATAGTTCTCCTGAAAAGGGGGGCTCAGTAGCGCTATTTCTAGTTACATTATATTGCATATCACTTAATTTTTCCTTATATGATTCCTCTTTATGTTTTTCTTCAATTGATATAGCATTTTTAAGCACTATTTCCCATGAGTCAACATAACCTATTGGGTCAATTCTACCAATGTCTCTAAATGCTAAAATTCTCTCAATATCAGATCCAGTTCTACCAGAACTCAGTCCTTCTGAATCAGGATTATATGAGGTGATGGTATTGGAAAAAATAGTGTCGAAATCTAAGTTGAGGATGCCACAGGATTTTTCTGCATCTTGTAATATCTTTGTTTTATCGCTATCGATATAAGGAAGGAAGAAGTTTACTCTATCTGAATCCCAATTTCCAATTCTAAACGACTCTTCTAAACTTTCATAAAATTCTGGGCGACAATCAGGATATATTGCATGGTCTCCACTATGGACACCTAGAGCAATTTCAACATCCATCCCTTCTCTGGATACTATTGAAAGCGCATAGCCATAGATAATTGAAGAAAATATAGCATTTCTATTAGGGACTACCGTAGCTTTCATTTGTGCTTCCTCATAATGTCCTTCAGGAATGTCAATTTTTTCATCTGTCAATGCAGAATGTAATGTTGACATTGCTGATGTTAAATCTATAATTTTATGATTAATTTCAAATCCATTTTCAATGAGATAACCTATATTTTTGGTTGCCATTTCTACTTCCACTACATGTTTTTGTCCATATTTAAATGATATACAATCAACTTTATAATTATTTGATAATAAGTGAATCAATAGACTAGTCGAGTCCATCCCACCACTTAGAGCCATAACTGCTCTTTTCATTCTACACCCATCCATTTATGTGTTTGTAGAGATAATCTCCATTCAGGGTTTGTACGTACCTTCTCGAATGTACTATGGAAGTTCATACCATTCCATTCTGTATTCTGCCCTTCATCATAAAGTGGTTGTAAAAATAGGTGCTCAAATCCTTCTTTTAATTCTTCATACATTTCTAAATTCTGACCTAGATATACTACTTTAAGTTCATCACCAGTCGTTTGTTTAATTTTCAGATCCGCATATTCTTGATCCTTAGGGCTCACACATATCCAATCAATTGTATCCTTAGGGATAGGTATTGTTCCATTTGTTTCAATACTTAGATAATAGCCGAGAGGCTTAAGGCATGCCGAAAGAGAAACTAAATCTTGTAAAGCAGGTTCTCCGCCTGTGAATATTATCCTATCGCAGTCATATTTTGATAACTCATTAACTATTTCTCCGATACTCATATCCGTCCAAACATCGAAATCAGTATCGCACCATGGGCATCTTAGATTACAACGCCCAAATCGAATAAAAATTGATGGGATTCCATTATGGTAACCTTCTCCCTGTACACTATGGAAGATTTCTACAATAGGATATAATGTTTCTAAATCCATATTTTGACTAAGAATTACCATTATTATCCCTCACTTATTTCTCGGATTATTAATTAATTGTAGTAATTCAACTCTCGCTTGAGAGTTTTCAAAGAAAACTCCTTTCATTGAGCTTGTAGTCATTACAGAGTTCTGTTTTTTGACACCTCGGCATTGCATACATCCATGTTTTGCTTCAATGATGACCGCACACCCTAAAGGATTCAAAACTCTCTCTAGATCGTCTGCAATTGACTTAGTTATTCTTTCTTGGTTTTGTAATCTCAATGAATGGAGTTCAACCAACCTTGCCAACTTACTAATGCCAACTATATTTTCTACTGGGATATAAGCAACATGTGCTAAACCTGTGAATGGTAACATATGATGTTCACAAGTTGAATGAAATTCTATATCTCTAAGTAAAACAATACCATCGTATCCTTCTGCATTAAAAGTTGAATCTAAAAGAGTATTTGCATCAATATTATATCCTTGATAAATTTCCTCATATGCCTCAATAACTCGTTTTGGAGTATCTAAAAGCCCTTCTCTTAGTGGACCATCTATTTTCTCTATATATCTGACTAATGTCTCTATTGCATCTTGTGCATCACTTCTGCTAGGTATTCCATTTTTCATCATATCATCTCCTACCATGGAATTCATCTATGGTATCTAATTGGTCTAGCATTTTTCTACATGCAGTCCTTACTGCGTCTGCCAATGAAATGAATTTTTTTTCATCCCCCACATGTTTTTTTAAATCTCCTAATAGTTCTGAAGGAATGTCCAGACTTATTTTTGGCATAACTTCCGCAACTAACACTTTCTTTTAAGTATTCTCTGAGTATTACTGTAGGAATACTAATTATTTCTGTAAGATTCAATTAGTTTATTTAATTCAGGATATTTAGAATTCAACATTTGGGCACGTTCGAATAGAGTATTTAGTAGTGAATTTATTTCCTCAACTTGAATATCTTGCTCTAATAGGCTTGAAATCACTGATAAACCCCCTTGAATTGATCCTGAATCAAGATATGCGTCATTAGATATTTTCTTGGAATCTCTCATTAATTCAAGTGTATTTGAGACGAAAATAACTTCTGCATCAACTAATTCACTAGTAATTCTTTTATCGCTAGAAACTATTTCGATTAGAGATGAGATTATATTAAGCATATTTACCATACCATTCAAGAATTCATATGAATCTTTTCTACGAGCTCTACAAGAACTCCACCTGTTGATTCAGGGTGTACAAATGCTATTTTATGCCCCCCTGATCCTTGAGTAGATTGAGTATTAATCATACGGACTCCAGAAGAAATCAAATCAACTATTAATTGATCAATATCATCTACAGTTATTGCTAATTGTTGTATTCCTTGACCTCTTTTTGAAATGAATTTAGCAATAGGAGAATTATCAGACAATGCTTCTATGAGTTCAACCTTCGAGTGTGTTTTTTCCCCATTCTCATCAATACCATAGAACATTTTAATCTTTACATCTTGCTCTAAGTTATGTTCAATCGGTCCATTAGATTTCAGTCCAATCTTTTCCCAAAATATTGATGCCAGGTCTATATTTTCTGTTGCAATACCGATATGATCAATCCTACTCATTTTAAACACCACTTGGTGAGATCCATGTCCCAAAAACTTCTCTCATAATATTATTCACTTCACCAACAGTAGCACCTAATTTTAGCGCTTCAATTAATGGAGGCATGACATTTTCAGTCCCCTCACATACAGTTTTTAATAATTCTAATTGTTGGGCAACAACTGCATCATTTCTCTTTTTCTTGAATTCTCGGAGTCTTGATATTTGTTTTGATTCATTTTCAGAATCAATTTTTTGACCTAAATCCAGACTTTCTGAATCTTCAACATTTGTGTTAACTCCCACTACTAACAAGTCTTTCTTTTCAGTATCTTGTATTTCTTTCCAAGCACTTTCGTGAATCATTTTTTGCTGAATACCGGATTTCAAGCAATTTAATACACCTCCTTGTTTTTCTAGTTCTAATATCATCTTGTAGGATTCATTCTTTATTTTAGAAGTCAATTCTTCTACTAAATATGAGCCAGCCAAAGGATCTACGACATCTGCAACGCCAGTTTCATGAGCAATTATTTGTTGAGTTCTCAAGGCAATCTTAACAGATTCATTAGTCGGTAAACCTATTGCCTCATCATAACTATTTGTATGAAGTGACTGAGTCCCTCCAAGGACTGCTGATAGCGCTTGGTAAGATACTCTAACTGAATTATTCATTGGCTGTTGAGCAGTTAGAGTGACTCCAGCAGTTTGTGTATGGAATTTTAATTGAGACGATTTAGGATTTAGTGGATTAAAACGTTCATTTACTAGTTCATACCATAATTCTCTGGCAGCTCTGAACTTAGATATTTCCTCAAAGAAATCATTATGACAACCAAAGAAAAATGACATTCTAGGTGCGAAATCGTCTATGTCTAGCCCTGCCTTCACAGCCTCTTCTGCATAAAAAATTCCATTCGCTAGAGTAAGGGCAACCTCTTCAATTGCAGTCGAACCAGCTTCTCGAATATGGTAACCACTAACTGAAATAGTATTCCATTTAGGTGTATTAAGATTACACCATTCAAATAAATCAGTCGTGAGTCTTATTGATTCTTTGGGTGGATATACATACAAACCTCTAGCAATATATTCTTTCAGTATGTCATTTTGAACAGTTCCTCTTAGTTGTTTTCTCTCAACTCCTTGGTTATCTGCCGTTGCTACATAAAGAGCCAGTAAAGTTGTAGCAGGAGCATTTATTGTCATTGAAGTAGAAACCTCTCCTAAATTTATATCTGCAAATAAAGTTTCCATGTCATCTAATGAATCAATAGGGACACCAACCTTCCCTACTTCACCTAAAGAATCTTCATCATCTGAATCCATTCCTAACTGTGTTGGCAAATCAAATGCTACCGATAGCCCTGTTTGCCCAGATTCTAGCAATAGTTTGAATCGCTGATTTGTTTCTTTGGCTGTAGAGAAACCAGCATATTGTCTCATTGTCCATAATTTCTGTTTATACATTTTTGAATGTATACCCCTAGTATATGGTGGTATACCTGGTAAATTATGACCATTCTTTGGATGCCCGGAATCTATTGATGTATCCATAGTAGAAATGTCACTTCTAGGTAAACCACTGCGCGTGGTTGATCTACTCTTGCGTTCTTCCACGTGCCACGGGATGTGTGCAAGCAAATGAATTCTGTGATTTGACTAGTGATGATGCCCGCCAGCACCATGAGCGTGTCCATGCGAAATTTCTTCTTCACCGGCAACTCTTATTGAAACAATTTCTACATCAAATGTGAGCGTTTTACCCGCCATTGGATGATTAAAATCACAATCAACGTTTTCATCATTAATACTAATAATCTCAAAAGGCATAGGCTCGCCTTGGACTTCAGCTTGGAACTTCATTCCAATTTCTATTTCATCAGGGAAATCTCCTATCGGCATCGCCATTACTCTTTCTTCTTCTCTATGTCCATATGCTCTATCTGGCTCAAGTGTAAAAGTTCTTTTTTCACCCATTTCAGCTCCTAATACTTCAGCTTCAAACCCCGGTATCATTTGTCCATGACCTACTAAAAATGTCAGAGGTTCTCTTTCTAATGAACTATCGAATACTTCTTTTGTATCAAGGAAATATCCATTGTAATGCACTGCTACTACTGTATTATTTTCGACTAATATATTCTCACCTTCTTATTGTATAATCATCAATGACCTTCTCAAGTCTTGATTTTTGTTCTTCATTAATGGCACCTTCATCAAATTTTTCATGTAACCATGATTTAGCATCTGCTGTTGTTTGCCTTTCTCCTTTAGCCCATATAGTTCCCAGAAGGCTTGATCTATGTTCTTCTGAGACATTTATGTCTTGTAATAATTTACGCATTTCATATTTATATTCCATATGCCTACTACGATTAAGTCTCTTAGCTCTATTCGCTGGTTGATAACTTGATTTCGGGGCTCTTCGCCTTTTGAAAGCAGGTTTCGCCACCTTTTTCTCAGGGACTACTTTGTTAGGTAATGGCACCATGGCTCTTTTACGACTTTGTTCAATTAATGCCGCCGCTCGATCGCTCTGGACACTAGCTTCTTTCACAACTTGTGTTTTCTTAATTTGCTTAAGTCCACGACTTTTCTTTGGTTTATTGCCAAGTATTTGATTAGTTACAATTTCTTTAGCAATTGTTTCTTCCACATCTTGTTTTTTGGTTACTATTTTTTCTTTCTCAACAACAACTTCTTCAACAACAACTTCTTCAACAATAACTTCTTCAACAATAACTTCTTCAATAATTTTTTCTTTCTTAGGTGCCTTTATTTTCTCTTTGACAACTGGATTTGGTACACTCTTTGGAGCCTGAGGAGGTGGAGTCGCAAACCTAGGTTCGGAAGGCTTAGCTACTGGAACTGATTGAACTTTTTTAGGTTCCTTTGTGGCTCCTCGACTGAAGACATTTTTTGGTGCCCTCTTGGGCGGTCCTCGTCTGCGTTGCCCTCTCAAGTACTCAATCTCCATTACACGGCCCTCAAGTGCCTTAGATAAGTCTTCTTAGGTGGCAAATCACTCCCATACAACTTCTGCATGGTCAGTTCTCATAGAAGGATCGATTGCACTATCTTCTAATTTAGTTACTAAATCGTGTTTTAGCATCTTACGGCCAAGTTCTGCAATCATAGTTCCGTTATCTACACAGTATTGTTTTTCAGGCCAGTATGATGCTGCGCCACGATCATTACACATTAATTCAGACATAGTTCTTATTCGCTCATTGCAAGCTACGCCTCCGCCTAATAGCAATTCTTTTTTTCCTGTATGTGCTAATGCTCTTTCAGCAACCTCTATGCAACTTGAAAATGAATGTTCTTGTAACGACCAGCATACTTCTTCAAGTGAGTGTCCATCGTTAATTTTCTGTATCGCAGCAGTTAGTATACCTGAAAATGAAAGGTCCATGCCTTGCACTGAATATGGTAGCATAATATTATCAAGGCTAGTTTTTGAATTCTGTCTCTCCCATTCTAAGGCTAATTGTTCAATTTTAGGTCCACCTGGAAAAGGTATTCCTTGTGTTCTAGCAAATTTATCTAGCATATTACCTATTCCAATGTCTAAAGTTTCCCCTATGACTCTATACCTCCCCCCTTTCCTAGCAATTACCTGAGTATTCCCTCCACTAACGTATAGAAGAACGGGGTCCTTACAACCAGTCTGAAGTCTACCTATTTCTATATGTGCCACACAGTGATTAACACCGATTAATGGTATAGTTAGCTTTTCAGATAAAGAGCGTGCTACAGAGGCCCCTACTCTCAAACATGGGCCTAAACCTGGACCTTGGCTGTAAGCAATCGCATCTATTTGACTCAATTGCAAATTATTTACGCTGATAAATTGTTTAAATTTCTCACCTGAAATTAGTGAATGGTGATCAGCAGCTTCCCGAGGATGTATACCTCCTGTCTCTGGACGAAACAATGCAGAAGATGATGCAAAGGTATCTCCTGTAGTTGATACACCACCTATTGAGAAGGTGTGAGCAGTACTTTCTATGCCTAAAATAATGCCCATTAGCATAGGCGAAGAGGAGAGCCCTTTCAAGCATCACTCCTGTCGGACGTCATGGATCTCCTGTTATACAACATTGGAGAGATTGCAACTTTGTCCGTTGGAGATGTATCAAAACCTCTTTCAGGTATTGAAATGGTAGATAGGGAAAAATTAATTATTAATCCAGGTAATGCGATTTTGATATCTAAAGGAATAATCCAAAAAATTTCTAGCCAAGAAGAATTAATTCAAGATTTTGCTCCCGATTTTTCAGAGGGTAAATCCAACTTAGTAAATCTTATTGATGCCAAAGGTCATGCTATTATTCCTGGGCTTGTCGATTGTCATACTCATTTATTATGGACAGGCGATAGATCAAATGAAATGAATATGCGTCAAAATGGCCTTACATATCAAGAAATATCCAAACGTGGAGGAGGAATTAGTAGAACGGTTGAATCTACACGGAATGCTACTAAAAAACATTTAATAAATTTAGGCCAACATAGATTAAATCAAGCATCAATGAACGGTACTACTACTCTTGAAGCAAAAAGTGGCTATGGTTTATCTGTCGAAAGTGAAATCAAACTTCTTGAAGCATCCTCTGAAATCCTGAATGATAAATGTAATTTGCTACCTACTTGGTTGGGTGCACATGATTTCCCTAAGGGGAAAAGTAAGGGAGAGTATATCGAAGAATTAATCACTGAACAATTACCCCTTGTAGCAGAAAATAATTTAGCAAATTGGGTAGATGTATTTTGTGAGCCAGGTTGGTACGATTTAGAACAAACTGAATTAATAGTTAATGCTGCTAAAGAATTAGGATTGAAAAGTAGATTGCATGTAGATGAATTCGTTGACTCCAATGGGCTTGCGCTTGCTGCGGAGTTAGGTAGTAGTAGTGCTGATCATGTCGGTTTTAGTAATTCAGATTCTAGAGATAAGGCTCATAATTCCAATACAATGCAAGTCTTCTTACCGGGTACACCATATGTTCTAGGGAAAAACCTAGGTGATGGAATTAACGAGTGCATAGAAAATAATTGGATTTTTTCTCTTGCAACAGATTTCAATCCGAATTGCCAAACTTTGTCATTACCTTTCGTAGCTAGTCTGGCAACTCATAGATTGGGCGTTGACCCATTAGCTGCTTTAGTAGCTTGTACTAGAAATCCAGCCTCGACGTTAAATTCCGAATTAAAACATAATGTTGGTTCAATATACGAGGGTGGTCCCGCTGATCTCAATATCCTAAAAAGTGAATATATAGATTATTGGTGTCAAACCCCCGGATTATCTCCAATCGAAAAAACTATATTTTCAGGCAACCTTGTATAACTGTAAAAGAAGGCATGTACAATTATTTCCTTTAAAGTGCATTCAAAATACCATTAATAGTTAATCAATGAACGTATTGTCGTAGAACTAGGATTAAATTCTCTCCTTCGAATAATACTAGTAAATCATCGATGCATGTATGGCTGATAATGGTAGTTATCGGAAATTGACTCATTACGATGTGCGTCAAATGACTCGCAGTACAACGTTTACGAAAGAAATGGCTTTTTTTCGTATAATAGAGGGGGGATTAGCAAGGTTTAGTTGTGGAGTCTTACTAGAAGTATTTGTGATATCTTATCAGGCCTATTGTATGAAATGTAAAAATACAGTTGTAGTAAGATCTGCAAAAAAAATAGTTATGTCTAATGGACGTACAAGAATTTCAGGATTATGTTCTCGTGAAAATTGTGATGGAAAGCTATCAAAGATAATCAGTTAATTATAATACTCGGAGAGAATCATTCATCAGGGATTAATTCTCCGAAACAAATACTGGGCTCGTGGTCTAGGGGTTATGACGCCACCTTGACATGGTGGAGATCGCAGGTTCAATTCCTGCCGAGCCCACCAGTAACTACATTTCTGCATTAATGATTATTCAAGTTATAACTTAATCTCAATTTGCCTGAGCCTTTTGATTTCACATTTGTAATTGTCATTAAATTTAGTTTTGCAGTGTTATCTACATGTGTCCCTCCACAGGGGCATAAATCTATGTCTGCAATTTCAACGACTCGGAGTTCCGTGATGCTGGCAGGAATTCTATCCATGAACTTAGTATGCCTCATCTGTTCATGAGACAATATTTTTTCCCTATCCCAATTATGTATACTTACATTTTTTTGCGAATTAATTACATCATTTACTGCCTGTTCAAGGTCTGATGCTACAAACTTGTCTCTATCTGGGAATAGTAAATCGATTCTTGTATATTCTTCGCTTATCTGATTCCCTACTGTTTCTGCAAGAAATAAATCATTAGCTAAAGCTGAAACAATATGCTGAACTGTGTGCATAGTAGTATTCTTATTCCTTCTTATCTGATCAATCTGGCAATCTACAGTATCGCCTATGCTGAATCCTTCAGCAGTATCAAGAGGGTGGAAAATAAAATCACCTGGCAATGTTTCTAGTAAATTTGCTTTAACATTAGAGTTTGATATTATCCCTGTATCTCCTTGTTGACCTCCACCTCTAGGGAAACAAAATGTATCTTTCAAAAACAGGTTATTATCGACAATATCTTTTATTGTAGTTGTAAACAATGGTGGATTAGTCCCCGGGTGGTGTGTCATATGCAACTTTTCTTGCAAATATTTCAACTCCTGAAAATATCTGTGAATTCAGGTGATAATAATTTTTCTGCAATAATATCTGTATCTTTAGAAGTACTTCTATCCTCAATTAATTTAGGTACATATTTTCGAACCCATTGTTGTATAGAAATAACTGGTAAAGCAGCTTTTTCAGAGATATTGTCTAATGCTTGACAAGCACAAATTAGTTCACTAGATATAACGCTAGATAGTAGTTTACTAGCTTTGAATGTTCTAAATGCTCCAGTAGCTCCCATGGAAACATGATCTTCTTTACCCATGCTGACTGAAATATTGGTGGTAGTTACTGGATTTGCTAACAGTGATAATTCTGCGATAACAGCTGCTGCAACGTACTGAACAATCATCAATCCACTATCTAAACCTTCATTATTACTAAGAAACGCATTCTGATTACTCCATTGAGGGTCTAATACTTGATTTATTCTCCGCTCAGATATACTCGCAATTTCATGTATGCAAATAGCCATATTATCACTTACAAGAGCCAATATCTGCCCATGAAAATTCCCACCACTAATCACTTCTGCCTTTCCATTATTAGAGAATACTAATGGATTATCTGTAGCAGAATTAATTTCAATAGTTAAAATTCTTCGTGCTTCACGTAAAATATCTATCATTGGACCATGAACTTGAGGTGCACATCTGAATGAATAAGAATCCTGAACTCGATCACAATTAATATGGGATTTATTTATTTCAGAATTAGTCAAAAAACCTCTTATTCTACTAGCAGAAATAGTTTGACCATACTGTGGCCTAACGTCATGTATTCTTTGATCGAAGGCAACATAAGAACCTTTTATCGCCTCAATAGAGGCTGCTAAGGCAGCATCCGCGGAAAATATCAGCATTTCACAATTAATTATACTCTGACATAAATAGCTGCACATTTGACTCGTACCATTAATCAATGAGAGGCCTTCTTTAGCTTTCAGAGTAATTGCTGATAAACCACAATTTTCTAAAATTTCAGAGGAATTACCTGTACTCCAGACTCCATCATTTGATTGGATTTGGGATTGACTCTCACCCATCATTGCTAATGTCATATGAGATAGAGGTGCTAGGTCACCAGATGCCCCCAATGAACCAATTCTAGGTATTACTGGTGAGATTCGACAATTAATCATGTCAATTAGAAGTTGTACTAATTCTAAACGTGCTCCTGAATTACCTTTAGCTAATGAATTAACTCTAACTAACATCATCATTAATACTGAGTCAGGATCCATTTTTTCACCTACGCCACAAGCATGTGAACGAATAAGATTAGCTTGTAATTTCTCAAGTTGTTCGGCAGGAATCGTGACGTTAGATAATGCACCGAATCCTGTATTTATTCCATAAACAACTTCCCCACTGGATATTATTTGTTCTACTAATTTTCGAGATTCATTAATTGAAGAAATAGAGTTTTGAGAAAGCCTTACTTTAGTGGTTACATCTTTTATTGACATTATTTGTTCTATAGTCAATGAGTTCCCATCTATTACTATCTCGACATTCATCATCAGTTCACCTCAGGGTATTCTTTCAAGTAAACTCTTCGATACATCAGTTGCAACTGTTACAGTCAGATTTTTCTCGATATCCATAGCTCTTTTTATGGCAAATTTTGCCTCGGGATTCTGTGCCCATGCACGTCTTGCTATGCCATTATTGACATCCCAAGATAACATTGAATTAATATTAGAATGAGATTGTTTACTTCCATCAATAACTAAACCAAATCCTCCATTTACGACCTCACCCCAACCAACTCCTCCTCCATTATGGAGGCTCACCCAAGTAGCTCCTCGAAATGAGTCACCAATGAAATTCTGAACAGCCATATCTGCTGTAAACATAGATCCATCTCTAATATTTGCAGTTTCTCTATATGGGCTATCTGTGCCACTGACATCATGGTGGTCACGTCCTAAAATTATAGGGGCTGTTATTCTACCATCTGCTATTGCTTGATTAAATTCTTCAGCAATCTCAACTCTTCCTCTCTCATCAGCATAAAGAATTCTTGCTTTACTACCAACTACTAATCCATTATCCTCAGCATTTTCAATCCATCTTATATTGTCATAATACTGGCTTTTAATTTCAGACGGTGCTTCCTTAGCTAGTCTTCTCAAAACTTTAGATGCAATCTTATCAGTAATAACCAAATCTTCATTTTTTCCTGAAGAACAAACCCATCTAAATGGTCCAAATCCATAGTCAAAACATATCGGCCCCATGATATCTTCAACATATGATGGATATCTAAATCCTGAATGTGTTTTATCTGAGAATACATCTGCATTAGATCGTCCTGCTTCTAGTAAGAATGCGTTACCATAATCCCAAAAATGCATTCCTTTTTCAGATAATTTATTAATTATTTCAACGTGTCTAACTAGACTTTCTTTAACTTTTATTTTGAATCCCTCGGGGTCACTAGAAATCATCTCTTTCATCTCATGATAATTCATACCATGAGGGGTGTATCCTCCTAGCCATGGATTATGGAGACTCGTTTGGTCACTACCTAATTCAGGGATGATATTTTCCTCCTCTAATCGTTCCCAAACATCAATTATATTTCCTACATACCCCAGAGATACTGCTTCTTTATCTGCAATACACTCTTTTGTCCTAATAATTAGTCCATCTAAATCCTCATATAATTCAGATAACCAACCTTGTTCATACCTTTTCTTTGCAGCATAATCATTTGGATCTGCTATTATTGAAACCGCTCCTGTGATAACTGCGGCTTTTGCTTGAGCTCCTGACATTCCACCTAATCCTGAAGTGACATACAATATCCCACCTAATCCATTTTTTGTATCAAAATTAAGGTACTTTCTTGCAGCATTGAGAATTGTTAAGGTGGTTCCATGTACAATTCCTTGTGGTCCGATATACATGTAGGAACCTGCAGTCATTTGACCATATTGAGTGACTCCTAAAGCATTCATTACTTCATAGTCATTTTGAGATGAGTGGTTAGGTATTGTCATCCCATTAGTAATCACTACACGTGGACTATTATCGTGTGAAGGGAATAATCCTAGAGGATGTCCTGAATACATAACTAATGTTTGGTTTCCATTCATAATTGATAAATAATGCATAGTTATCCTATATTGTATCCAATTCTGGAAAACACTTCCATTCCCGCCATAAGTTACTAATTCATGAGGATATTGGGCTACCTTAGGATCCAGATTATTTTGTATCATAAGCATAATGCAAGCGGCTTTCTTATCAATGTGAGGATATTCATCTATGGGACGTGAATACATGTCATAATCAGGTCTAAACCTATACATGTAAATATGACCATATTCC
>Ga0308019_10000104_pt1 | contig 49087 bp, 44 predicted proteins | sample Neamet284_FD_203135 | JGI IMG/M metagenome (GOLD analysis project Ga0308019, IMG submission 203135) | Marine microbial communities from water near the shore, Antarctic Ocean - #284 | ecosystem: Environmental > Aquatic > Marine > Unclassified | place: Southern Ocean | collected 2014-10-01
AGGCGTGCGCTTTCATTGCGTTGCGTTTACGGTCAGAGAACGCTTCTACATTTACTGCATGGGTTATCTGACTTTCTGGTGTCCCAAAGGTGTCGACGTCAAGTTCCAGATCTGCCGTTTCACCATTTTCATCATTCTCACGAAAATACTCTATTTGCTCAATGATCTGGTCGCGGTTCATCGTCGATTCAAAAACTCGAAGAACTCCGGCAATCTCTGCAGCGCGGTGACCAACCCTATGCACTTGAATATGGTCCGGGTGACCGTAGCCACCATGGTCATCATAAATAGTTAGAACATCGGCATTAACGTCGATGAGGATCGCCGCTAACTTCCCGGCCGCCTCCTCGACGTCTGCCTGCCAAAAACATGCTGGGTTACGATTGGCGGGCTCATTAATCATGCCGGAATCTTCATAGGGCAAGAATTCAATACGCTCAACGTCAAGGATCTGAGCGGATGCCCGAACTTCTCGCTCTCGTCGCTCGCCAAGACGTTCACCATCATTCAGCACACCCTGCGCTGGTTCTCCTTGTTCACCGCGTGTTGCCATCACCAAAACCACATTATGGCCGGCTGCTGCTGCCTTCATCATCGTGCCACCAGTAGCTATGGCTTCGTCGTCAGGGTGCGCATGAAAACACACGAGCGTCAGCATTGAATTCCTAACAGCGCTCTAAATTGCGAAATGAAACGCACTACAACCTTCAAATACACTGGTCACCAATTTCGCATCTCGGGCGCTTCCACCCAACGGACAGATTCAACATACAAACCGGCAGAGACTCCGTCAACAACTAACAGGGAACCACCAAATAGGTGATTGTTGTTGGGATTATACAACGGGAAGGTTAAGACTTAGTAGTTCTAGGAGCCCGACGGAATTTCAGGACAAAAGTTCCAGGGCGCTGTCGGGAAATAACGCACAATCATCTCGTACAGATCTGGATCATTTCGCTCAATCCATTCCCGAGTGTCATGCGAATTCTTAAAGCCGGCTCGGTCCATGAGATATCCCTCAACTGTGGTAGCCCAATATTCACCAACCCACTGAACCATCTCAGCCTCATCTCCGTCCGACAAGTACTGATCCCCAGGTATGAAAACACCTTTTTTAATTGCCTTTTCAGCCAGTTTATAGATGCGTTCATAGAAGTAGGTTTCGTTCAGTTGCTCGAAAACCACATGATTTAACGTGTGCACCACTTCGTGAAGAATTGGATCACCTCCCCTGTCTGGATTTCCAGGGAAGCAAACCCAATTTGCGTTCGCTGTCATACTGGCGTCGGTGAGTCCTTGAGCAAATCCTCCGGGCTCAAACTCTCCTTGATACTCCGGCAGGCCTGAGGTGTCTTCACTAGCGAACAAAGAAATACGCACTCTGCTATCAATTAGCATGTCGCGAAATTCAGGCCTAGCTGAAGTTTGATAAACAACTGATTTACGTGCTTGCAGCATTGCAGCATCAGGAACCTCAGCTCCACCAACTATTACTATGCCTGCCCCTGCAGTATATTTTTTGTAATGCTCTAACCCGTTGATCGTTGGAGCAGCCACTACTTGACTACCAATATCGAGGTACGGGAATGGCTGCCACTTCGAAGCGTGACCTGGCCAACCAGTTCGATAGTGCGTGAATCTGCCATGTTCCACGACCGAATCTCTAATCGAGCCATTGCCTGACTTCGCCCGGCATACCGCTTCGCGCCACCTTATATAGTTAGACCACAGAAAGCTTTTTTCACCAAGTCGCGTCTCAGCGAATTCTGAGGGTTCATAATTAGCCAAGTGTTTTTCGAAGGCTTCTTGCATCCAAAAGGCCCTAGGACCTAACCGGCTTCGCGTTCCGTCAAGAGTCACAAAGTCGTATATATCTCGTTGCTCAACTGAGTCCACTAAATCTGCTAAGCCATCTACGAACTTGTTTACTGAAATTGTTTTGGCATCAGGGAATTGATTATCGCAACTAGCGGTTGAATGATACTCATTTGTGCTTTCTTCAAAATCTGAGTCAGCCATTGCTTGAAGTTTCGCTTCGATCTCTTCAGGTGAGGACTCTGAACTCACCGATATGCCATTACTCATCATCGGCGGAACAGTCATCGATACCGCAGCGCTCGACGAGGAAGCTGACGTCGATCCAACAGCAGTTTCGACACTAGCGGCACACGAAACTAGTACTAACGCTCCTACGAATAGAACCCACACAAAACGCACGATTCACTCCCAAGATACTGAGGACAAAAAGCACACTAACTTTGCGATTCCTATCTGACACTGGCTGCGGCAAGAAATGCCACAAATACGGAAGGGCCTCTCGTTATAACGCATGGGAACGAACATGTTTTCGCACACTTTTGGTTCTGTCACGTTGTTCAAATTCTTTTATTGGAGCCTTCTGCCAAGGTTTTCAAAGGCCCATTTAGTTGAACATGCTGTGTAACTGTTGATGAATTCTACTTCGATTTCGACAAGTCGCTTGGGTTGAATTGAGCTGAGGAACTCGTTTTCTGATCCTAAGCAATTACGTACATATGTGAAAATAATCTTCGGAAGCATCTTGGAGCACGGCAAACTGTTTACATGAGTTCTTGTTTGCTTCTCGCACTAGCTGTATTTGGAATCGGCATGTGGGCGAGAAGGCGACCCTCCTCAGATACGCAACGGGAGATCACCAATGGAACCCCTATCGAACTAGATGACCCACCCTGGAAGCAACGCTTTGAAAAACCCTGGTCTTAAACCCTCCAGCTAGCTATGAAGACATAGACCTATTTGCAGTTAACGGGTTGCATAAACCAAACAGTTGTAAGAGTCCGACATCTATCAAATTACTTTCAGAATCGATTACTGGTCTGCTCCAGAAAGAATAGGGTCAGCTCCCACTGTTACGACTTCGTCGGTGTCTTTTCTCGTCGTGCTGCCCCAGATGTTCAATTCACTTGAGCTGGGTTTAAGGCTCCACCACATCAGTGGGACAATTCCGATTCCAGTGAAACTAAGCCAGAGCCACTTGCCACTTCGACCAACGTCGTGAAGGCGACGTACGCCTAATGCGATCATTGGAAGTAAAGCAACTAACGAATAAATAGCTTCTAATGGACCTAGGTCATTGCTCTCGAGGTTCCAAATTGCTGCTGAGATAGCTCCAAGAAGAAAACTCACAATAAGGTTGACTATCGATGCCGACCAATACGCCGCGCGCGTCGACCTTCCTCGGAAATCTCTGCCACGACTCCACATGTCGACGTAATGTTTCAAAATTGGCTTGTTACTTGATTCCATCTTAAACCTCTCAGACTTAGCCACATGATAGCTCTACTCAACGCTTATGGCGGCTCCGATGCCGTCGTTAACTTAATCACGCAATGGTACCTCATTCTGGGACGTCAGGTCTAAAAGCAAAAAAAACCATAAAAGTATGACTGATGTCCGTGTCAGCACTTTCAAAATCCTTCGATACTCGGAAAGAGCAAACATCAAAGAAGCGTTGATGAAACGCTGGATGCGATAATTTAAGCCCAACCGAGGCTGGTGACATAAAGTCTCAGTTACCACTCAGATATGGAGATGTAGCTGTGCCTGCTTATGTGATTTTTCAGGGGGAGATAACGGATTCGGAGGACTATGAGGCTTATAAGCCGTTGGCCGGTGCTTCGGTAGAGGCCCATGGTGGCAGGTATTTAGTGCGCGGCGGAAAATTCATTGCTCTTGAGGGTGAGGCTCCGAGTTCAAGAACAGTAATTCTGGAGTTTGACTCAATGAAAGCGGCGTCGGGTTGGTACGAGAGTTCTGACTACGCAATAGCTAAGCAAATCCGCCAAAGGGCAAGTGAAGGTTCGTTGTACATAATCGAAGGTTGAATCTTCAAGTCTTCATAAATTGACAAACTAGGCGCATGAAGGTGAGCTAAATTTTAGTCAAATTTTTGGTTTCTTGCCCATTCTAAAATTATCTGAATCTTAGAAAAGGGGCTGCGGGCTAGCCACAACAAGGTCTAAGTATTTGCCGCTTTCCGCTTAGATAGTGCATATCTTTTGGGTCCTTCAGCGAAGGACTCAAAAGGCATGCAAAGTCCCGGTGTCACAATCACTATTTGCGTTGCTGCCACTCCATAGCACGCCGCTTTGCTACAACGTTCGCTCGCTCTATCGCAGCAGCATCTAAATGCGGACTTAGGGCGTCAACAACTTCCATCGCCTCAGCAGATTTTGCATCCGAGGAAGCAACAATGGCAAGCGTTAAAGCCCCTGCCAATGCTTCTTCAAAATCAGCAGGTTCAGTGTCCATTATTCCTTCAATTTGTGGCCGTAGTCGTACCTGTTGTCATCATACCCTCGATCACGAGCCCAGGTTATTGCTTAAAGAGACCTCACCCGTCAAGAGACAAACCGAGGAATTCTTTCTGTTTGTTGCGTATAAGGAAATTCGTCTACGAATCCCGCGAGCAGTCTGAACATCTCGGGGTCAGAACAATCATCGACGAGTTCCTGTGGGAAGAGGTTTTTAATATCGTCCTGCGGGAGGATCATGTAATGGCGGAAATAGTTAGCGATGGATAGACGCATGCCAGGACTCACTCGTGGAAAAGCTCCATGCCAAGTCGCTCCATGAAACACGATTAGTGATCCAGCAGGGGTTTCTATAGGTACCGCTAGTTCAACTGCTTCAGGAAAACGCGGGGGTTCCATACGGCGATGTGATCCCGGCACGTAAGCCATGGCTCCATTCTCTTGGGTGTAATCAGTTAGACACCAGTTGGTGTTCGCTGTGAGAGCATTACGGCCCCATGGTCGAGGTACCGCCATTTGGTCACAGTGCAATCCAAGGTTCCGTCCGTAACCGAACTCGCCTTGCCATTTGATGAAAGCGTTGTGGCTGCTGAAACGCGTGGCATTGTTTCCGATCATGTGCCGGATCAGCGCTAATCCAACTGGGTTAATTGCAAGGTCGCGAAATAAACGATCACGAGCGCAAAGTTGCTGGACAAGAAATTGAGTTGGTTCTCCGCTATCTCCACTGAATCGGGCAATGACGTTTTCATCTGGGTTCATAGTGAGCGGAGTATCTGGCCCTTTATCCAAGTGGAATCCACATCCAACAATTTGTTCGGCTTCGTCCAGAAGATGATCACGAATGGCTTTTATTGTCTCTGGTTGCACACCAGTTTTCTCGGGCGGCACTACACAAAGGCCGTCAACTTCTAGCTGTAGGACAAAATTTTCTAGTCCGAGCTCTTGAACCTCTAAGCTCAAACGGGTCTCTAAAGCCGCTCTTTCCATAGTTTGAAACTAGCTCTTCTGTCCCGAAGGTGCGCTCTTGCCTTTGCGAAATCATCGATCTATCGCAAATGCTCAGATAGTTAAAGCTGCACTCAAAGTAAGTAATTCGTTGTTCCAGCAATGCAAAACTCTTCACTCTCAGGATCCACATGGCGGCGTTCGCTAATCTTGATGAACGTCTCTCAACCGTCTGGCTCTTTCATCTGAGAAAATTATCCCACGCTATTGGTATCGATCCTTTCGGCCCTATCACTACCAACCGGTTCCCCTCAGGTGATTTTTCTCGGTCTGCTAAAGCGCGCAGGTCCCAACTTCGTCCAACTAATTGAAACACCATCGGGATGCGAGGGGCTTCAGCAAGCCGAATGATGCCTTTCACCCGCTGAATGTCTGAGGGCAAGTTCTTTATTAAGGCTTCAAGGTTCTCTCTCAGTATCGGTTGAGTTGATTCATGAGTTCGTGACTCGAACGTTCCCACGTGGCCAGCAGATCTAACTGTTCTGAGTATTTCTCGGCCGAACAAAAGATCAAGATCTGCTTTCGCCTGGCTCGTATAAATCAAAAGCGCTTTTGGGTTCAACTCGGATAATTCGGCATTCACACTCGTCAACGTGTCACACAGATCGATTTTGTTGAGCACAATTACGTCTGCTGCTCGTATCTGACTCGCAACTGTTTGCCCAACTAGCGGGTCAGCTATCTGTTCGATCAGCCTCACCGCATCAGCTACTACGATGACAGCATCAAGAGCGAAACCGGGACCGTGTCCATGTGCGGCTATAGTTCCTGGGTCAGCTACCCCACTTGCTTCGATCACCAAACGGGTGGGTCTCGGCCGAAAAGATATTACCGATTCCAATGCAGTAGCGAAACCGTCAACGAGAGAACAGCAGATACACCCATTGGTTAAGCTGATCGTGTTTTCATCGCTCGAATCGATCAAACTTTCATCGATATTAATTTCTCCGAAGTCGTTCACCATTACAGCGACGCGTTCCGAAGCTTCACGTAAAATATGATTGACAAGTGTGGTTTTGCCGGCTCCGAGATACCCGCCGATGACCGACACTTCTATCAAGTCTTCAGAGAGCTTCATTTTGCCTTACTTCGAACTCGCAACGTGCGGGGTTCCTCCTACTACAGTGCCCCAGACGGCAATGTTTTTCAGTTCTGCTGGGCTGACTTCAAAAGGGTCTTCCTCCAGTACGGCAAAGTCAGCGAGTTTGCCTGCTTCTAGAGACCCAATATCATGGTCTAACTTAAGTTGATGCGCTGCGCCGAGAGTGCAGGCTTCAAGTGCTTTAGCAACACTTATTCGCTCCTCAGGGCCTAGTACTCTGCCAGAAGCTGTAAGGCGATTCACAGCGGACCATGCCGTGTGCAATTGGCTCATCGGAGTAATGGGAGCGTCGCTGTGGACAGAAAAAACTACCCCTTCTCGCTCAGCAGTCGCGCATGCGTCCATTCGCGCCGCACGTTCTTCGCCAATGGTGACGGCGGCGTGCTGGTCGCCCCAGTGAAAAATGTGGTTGCTGAAAATATTTGCGTTTATTCCCAGTGCGGCCATCTTTTTGTATTGGGCTGCCGTAGTCATCTGAGAGTGTTGGACTGTATGGCGGTGGTCCCACCGAGGGTGTCGCTGAAGAGCTAGCTCTACAGCATCAATGAAAACTTGTGTTGCCTCATCGCCGTTGCAGTGACAATGAACCGTAAGGCCAGCTTCGTGGTAACCACTCACGATGTCGGCGAGTTGTTCCGGGGGAATCAGCCACAATCCATTTCCCGGGTGACCCGGTGGCGGATTTACATAATGAGGCCATGAAATACGAGCAGTAAATCCTTGAATGGAACCGTCAAGGACCAGTTTCACTATTCCGAACCTGAGCTTGGGGGTTTCTTCTTCGTCGCGCAGCCTCACAGCAAGAGACACTATTGAGTTTGAGTCGAAGTGTCCGACGGCTACCACTACTCGTGCAGGATAATTGGCGTCATCAGTAGCTTCACGCCAAGCTTCAAGCTGGCCTTCCATTGTCAAGCGGGTGGTTCCAAGATCGGCAATAGTCGTGACGCCGCAATTGCGTGCTTCGCGCGCATAGTTCCATTTAGCGTTGGAGGACATCATGGCAACTCCAATCGCTGAGAAACCATCCTGAGCCAGTGACATTGCCGCAGGTTCCTGAAGTTCGCCGTTTGGTTCTCCGTCAAAGTCTTTAGCTACGCCCGGCGTTGGGGTGTAGCGATCTATACCCGACCGGCGCATCATCGCTGAGTTCACTGTCGCTAGATGCCCGCTCGCGTGAAACACGAAAATTGGGCGGGTGACAGAAATTTGATCTAAGTGTTTCGCAACGAGACGTTCACCTTCGAGGAATATAGGGTCAAGGCCCCATGCAACTAATGTCTGATCAGGATCCTTGAGGTCCCGTTCACACTCCGCTAGCCGATCTACTACTGCTGCGATAGTTTGACATCCCAACCAGGTCTGTCCTAGCGGATCAGGGCGGTCATAAAACCCGACGTATGGGAACTCCCAAACAGCGCCTGCCATGACATGGCTGTGGGCTTCAACAAAACCTGGCATCAAGATATGATCCTTGAACTGTTCATCAAGTTCGTAATCGCCCCATTGAGCGAGGTCTCCGACTGTCCCGACGCCAAGAATTCGGTCACCTTGCACAGCAATTGCCTGGGCGACGGGCACCGCAGGGTTCATAGTGATGATTTTCTTTCCAGTGAAAATCGTGACTTTTGCGTCGCTCACAAGCGAGCTCCTAGACCATCGTTGCTACCAATTACGAAGTGTAATAGGAATGTTTAAGTTCACTTAAATGCAGGCAACCACAAAAATCAAAAAGAGTGCTATCGAAAGCATCAGATTTCGACAAGATGACGTAACCCAGTTCTATGCACTTAGGCCTTCTTGATGCAACCGAACCAAAATATCTCAGATAGTCCCGATCAATTTCTCGGTGCTGCGGGCCATCCTGGGACACCTTCGTCTCGTTGCACCCCACATGAGTTTAAAAGTCCGCTGACTAGCCGATACTGCAGGGCCGAGGCCATGAACTCTAAAATATCTGAAACCGAGAAGTGGCTATTGAGTTGTTCCCATGTGGCATCGCTTACACAGTCATCCCCGTATAGGTCATCAACCATCTCCAGTAACGCGACTTCGTCTTGCTCCCAAAGAAAGTGGCTAGCAGGTCTCGTCAACCAATAAATCTCACTTTCGGTAAGCCCAACATCGAGCCCAAAGAGGGTGTGTTGTCCAAATTCATAAACTGATTGGCAATTCCATCCCATACGCAGGATCACTATTTCTCGAAGGCGAGGATCCACCGATCCCTTGAAAAGTAATTGCCGAGAGAATCGTCCCACGCCAGTGGAAACCAGTTCGTTATGAGCGAGAGTTGCGGTGACGTTTATCGCGTTCGCCACCGAATCCTTCATTGCTTCTTTAGCTTCTTCCAGAGCGATAGGTAAAGGTTCGACGCGAGGTGTGCTAGGGCGAGAGGACATAGACCAATTATTAGCGCACCTTTTACAGTTCTCTTGCAAGATCAACACATTCGCTCTTTAAAACTTCGGCTAATAGCTTCTAAGGTGATCTGTTCAACCGGGGTGTGTCGAGACTTCCGTACGACTAAATGCTATTTAACGTCATAAGCTCGCATCTGGTTACGAGACAGGAAACCAAGCAAACTAGCGAATTGTTTCGTGATCTCAGCTGTATCTGGGCTATGAGGCGCTCTTTATCTAAGCCGGTTGTTGGGTGAGTGGTCACCTGCCACCCAACGCTCTAACTCGCTATGCGCATTCGCTTTTTGCCATCCGTCAATTTTTTTGAACTGTTCACTGTCGACAGTGAATTCGACAGACAAGCCATCGGGGTCAACTACGTACAACGAGGTGCAGTAACCGTGATCAATCGTTCGAAAATCTATGCCGTGTTTGTCAAGTCGTTCAGCGACTGCAGCTTGATTCAATGCATCAGAATTTAGAGCGACATGGTTGAGTGACTCCGCCGAGTCCAAAAACATTTCATCATGATCATTAGGGTCAGTGAACTGAAAAAAAGCAAGCGCAGACCCATCTTCAAGCTCAAAAAAGGTGTGGCAGTAAGTACGGCTTTTCCCGCGAACAGTTTCTATTTCACACCATGTAGCGACTAGGGGGAATCCCAAAATATCTTCATAAAAATGTCTAGTTGTTTCTAGGTTTTTTGAAACGTAGGCATGGTGGTGTAACCGATTCGCCGGGACGTTTCGTACAATTTCGCTGCTCATTATCCTCCCCTATTGTCTTTCCCTTATTGTCGCATGCTAAAGCAGAGCCGCGAGATGCGCTCTACTGTGTGAGATTAGGAGGCAATCAAATATGAATAAGCTGACTTTAACATTTGATAATGGTCCTTCGATTGAGACAACTCCTTCTGTTCTGGACGTCCTTGACCAACGAGGTCTCCATGCTTGGTTTTGTGTAATTGGAAAATCTTTGGCTACGCCTGAAGCGCATCAACTAGTCACTGAGACGATCTCTAGAGGCCACCGAATAGTGAATCACTCTTTAACTCACCGCACACCTCTCGGAGATGACCCATCAGACCAACATGCTCAGCGAGAAATAGTGGAAATGCATTCTCTCATGGATGACACGCTCGGCGACTGGGGAGATCGCTGGTTCCGACCATTCGGTCGGGGCGGCGAACTCGGACCGCATCTATTTAGCGACGCTTCACTGGCGACCCTCACAGAACTAAGCTACTCAGTGCTTCTCTGGAACAGTGTCCCTCGTGATTGGGAAGATCCACTTGGCTGGGTTGAAACCGCCTTAGCTGACGTTATTGCTCAAGATCACACGGTATTGGTTCTACATGATCTTCCGACTGGCGCTATGAATAGGTTGCCTGAGTTTCTCGATAAGGTTGATCAACTCGGCGTCGAAATAACTAACGATGTTCCCGATGAATGCGTTTTGATGCGTTCCGGCGAAGAAACTTTAGCGCTGAGAACAGCCCTAATAGAGCTAACGCCATCTTCAAATTAAGAAATGAAGTAATGCGTTTAATGTTGCAACTATCGCACATTTAGGTCGCTCATCTCACCCAATTAGAACAGTAGCTTGACTGCGACTCATTACTACCCACCAAACCATTTTGTACTAACCGATCGTTCATTCAGTGGATATTTCGTCTAGGGTGACAATTGGGTAAATGGAATTATCCAATTTTTGTTAACAAAAAATCACAGATCTAGGGGGAAAAGTGATCAAGAAACGTATTTTACGCCTATTGGCGTTGCTCTTCGCATTCTCACTCGTTGCTGCCGCTTGTGGCGGAAGCAGCGACAATGGCGATAGCGGAGACAGCAACGACACCGGAACGCAAGCCGCTGAAAGCGAAGCGGAAGAAGAACAAGAGGACGAAGGTGGCGGGCTATCACAAGACGCCATAGAAAAAGCTGTATCGGGCAACGATGCGGAAGAAGAAGTAGATGACGATGCTCCTACCTTCGATCGATCCACTCTCGATGGCATCTGGGAAGAAGCCGACTACAACCGCCAAGTCATGATCAATGAGATCACCGAGAAAATGAACGCCGGCGAATGGGGCGTGGGCAGTGACAACATTCTGCGCGGTCCATCTGGCTTTGAGGCTGACCTCAATGACTGCCCAGCAGACTGGTCAAATACTAGTGGCCTTCTTGATGATGAGCTGCGAGTTGGACAGACCACCGTGCAGTCAGGAAACCTTGCTGCCTACGGCAACATTTCAGTGGGTTGGGAAAACTATTGGAACTGGATTAACGACGAGCTCGGTGGCATCGGAGGTAGGGACCTCAAGATGATCATCAAGGATGATGGTTACGTCGCAGCACAGACCATTGAGTTCGTAGACGAACTAATTGAGTCAGCGAACATTTTCGCTCTCCACGGTCTTGGTTCGCCGAATGGCCTAGCTGTGTATGACAAGATCAACTCGGAATGTGTACCGCACTTGTTCTACGCTTCAGGTCACCCAGCATGGGGCGATCCAGTCAACCATCCTTGGACTACCAGTCATCAGATGTCCTATCTGACTGAGGCTGTTTTGTGGGGCACTTGGATTAAGAGCAACCTTGCCGATCAACTACCAGTCAAGGTTGCTGGTTTGGTGATGGATAACGATTTCGGTTTAGCTTACGAGAAGGGCTTCGAATATTACGCTGAGAATAACCCTGATGTTGTAAGCGAATACCTGCCTGTCCGTCACGACCCGGCTGCGCCTACGTTGACCAACGAGGTAACAACAATCGCTGCGTTTGACCCTGATGTGTTCATTTCGATGACCGCAGGCAATCCATGTCTGTTGGCTATTCAAGAAGTGGAGGCCTCAGGTCTTCTTGAGCGTCTCTCGGCTGCCTTCACTCCATCGGTCTGCAAGGCCATCGCTGCATATATGGCTCCGGCTGGAATGGCAGCGGATAGCTGGTGGGTTGTTGGCGGAGGCGTGAAGGACTCAACGGATCCTCAGTACACCAGTGAGCCGTTTATAGCGTTCCTCAACGACACCTTGAAAGCTGGCGGACTAGATCCATCTATTTCACTTCTAGCGACCGGTTATTTCTTCGCTTATCCATGGACTGAAACGCTTCGTGTAGCGAACGAACTGCCAGGGGGAATGAGCCGAACTAACGTCATGCTTGCTGCTCGCAGCATCGATATTTACCATCCGCTAATGATGGACGGTGTGGCATACGAGCTAGACGGAGCGAAAGACGCCTTTGCGATCGAGGGCTCCGATTTCAGTAAGTTCGATGCGACCGGTCAAACTTGGAACATCATCGGCGATATTGTCGATGGCAACGGCGGATCGCCCAACTGTGCTTGGGACAAGGAAAATGGCGGTTGCTAATTCGTCAGCTTTAGCGTGAATGACCAGCTTCAGCTGGTAGCTAAAAATTAATTAGATGAACGACTAGGCCGCTCCTTCGGGAGCGGCCTTTTCGTGTTGTTCTGATGCTCAGTGCAACGATACACACCACGGCGCTGACAGCAAGGTGCAAGGTTTTGAGGTCTATGAGCTACCGAACTTCATTACTTCGATACGCAACCTTGCTTCAAGTTTTTCAAACTGAGCACCTGACTTATTGCGAGCCTTGGCCGGATCATTTCTAACCGAGGAATAAGATTTAACCAGTGCAGAGTCTCTATATCTATCTATGAGATCTATGCCATGAAATATTTTTGGATAGCTTCACGCGCTGGCACGTCAGTCATTACTGGCTTAGCTCGCATGTCACATACAGCAGCCCAAGCAAGTTGAAACGCAGCAAATTTTGTGGCGTCGTCTGTTTCTACGATCATTGTTCCAGTTCCTTCACCCACACAGTGCCAACGACCAATAAGTTCAACACCGTGGTCGTCTAACAATGAGTCGAGTTGTTCTTGTGTGAACGTCCCAAAGGCAGTGAGCGCATCGCGCCTGCTGGCTTGAAATACTGAATAGTCGATTTGAAAAAGCATTGAGCTATCTCCTTAGTTAAGAAACCGAATCCATGCGCGACTTCGGTAGAAAATAACCTAGCTCAATGCCTAATCAGATATTTACTTCTTAGAGTCTGCTTTAGATATCTCTTGGTTCTAAGTGCGTGAAAGTTGGTGCGCCAGCCATAAATGGGCCAATGAGATCAATCATGCCGGTTTCCATTCTCCATCCTAGATAAGCCTCTTGGTTAGCTCGTGCATCAAATTCTTCTAAAAGAATTACGTCATCGGGCTTATCGGCATCTACATAGACGTCTACTAGTTGAACGCCTTCAAATGCACGGGTATCAACAAGGGCTCCCTTCAAAACGCTCAGAAACTCTTCGCCTTTACCTTCTTTGCAAGGAAACTTCACTACCACATGGTGAGACATTGTTATCGACCTATCCGTCAACGCAAGCCAGATGGCTTACCTAGAAGAAACTAGCTTTAATATCCTTGTTTGACTAGCCGCTAAACTATACACATCGGAACATGATTGTCTGTTGGCAACTAACCCATGTTGTCGGGACTACAGATACGCCAACACTTCTCAGTGTGTGCTGTAATCAATAATAAGTTGGGCGTATCGATCTTGGAGCTGTTCGGGAGGTCGCGATGGAACCATCACCTGAGTAACACCAACTTCAATAAGTTGCTCTAAATGTTCGCTATCCCCAGTTGAGGTAGTCCACAACGCGATAGTTGAAGGATCTCGACCTGCGTCGCTGGCATATTGCTTTGCTGCTGAGTGAAGTGACGCGAGTGTCTCAACTGGTCGTTCCGCCGGAAAGAAAACGTCTCCCAACTCTCCTGCCCTTCGCGCTGCGCGATCTGAATGCCCTCCGACAAGTATTGGTATCGGACTTTGGCTTGGTTTGGGTTGGCAATACACAGGAGCAAAATCAACGAATTCCCCATGGAATTCAGCTTCTGTTTCTGACCAAAGGACACGAAGGGCACGAAGGTACTCATCTGTTCGGGCTCCACGGGCTTCAAATGGCACACCTAACGCATCGAATTCTTCTCGTAGCCATCCTGATCCAATACCAAGATCTAATCGTCCATTGCTAAGTCGATCAAGGCTGGCAATCTCTTTAGCTGCAACAACAGGGTTACGTTGAGGAAGAATAAGAATTCCTGTTGCTAGACGAATCTTGGTCGTTACAGCAGCTGCGAAAGCAAGCCAGATCAAAGGGTCAGCGATGTCGAGTTGGCTCGCCCCTTTGAATAGGCGACCTCCCTCGTCATAGGGGTAAGTGGATGAGTATTCCACCGGTACCACTGCATGTTCTGCGGCCCAAATCGAATGGAACCCAACCTCTTCAGCGGCACGAGCGAGTTCTCCCACCGCTACCCCTTCGACATTTCCCATTAAATTCGCAGCCATTAAACCGAACTTCATCCTGTGCACTCCCCATTGCCTCTGACTGATTGCTGATTTCAACATACATCATAGAACTCTCAGCTTCCGGAGGAAGTTTGGGCTCGCCTGACGATAACGGCACCTATCCCTATTGGGCTTTTAAGCCAGTGGGTTGAAACTTAAGCAGAAACCATAAGCGTCTGCAGCAAGAACAATAATTACTTGACCCTTTGTTATTTCGCTGCGGATAGCTACGTCTGGCTCATCATTAATGAGCTAGCCGTACTCGACTTTTGCCGTACCTACCATTTAGGACTTAGGCAATCTCTGACAGTCTTAAGCACCAACGTAAAAAATTTAGATCCATAGACGAAAACAACTTAGATGACACAGCATTAATTAGACTCCACAGTCATCAACTTCCAGAACCCATGGACGAACGGGTACCACGCAATGACAGACATTGCTGCTCAACGAGCTATCTGACTTCCTTTGGCAGGCCGACGGCTCGATCTTCGAACTTTCCATCAGGTCGAACAATCTGGACCCACAACTTGACTGGCTCAATCAGAGAGAGGGTGCGCTCCATCGGACTGCGACGCCGGCATCCAACTTCCGCCCGTCTCCGGACTCAAGAACCAAGGGCCGACCCGTCATCTCAGCACCACCAGAATCGTCTAGCACCTTAGATACCGCTAATGCGGCTTCAGTCGGACCAAACCCAGGAGCGTGGCAACTGAACAAGAAAAACCGACCCGGGATCACCGGGTTGACCATCTCCGTCTGGGTGTCCGAAAGCGCTCCAACCGATACCCCGAGCAGTTCTCCGCATAGCTCCATTAACTCTCCGAGATGTTGCCTGAACTTGAATGGTCGACCATTTGGCCCATGCCCGTATGTCGGTGGATCGGCAATCACGCCGTCGTAGTAGTTCCCACGTCGGCACTCACGCTCTATGAATTTCATGGCGTCCTCCACAAGCCAACGGATGGGCAGATCCGCTATTCCCGATGCCTCAGCATTTCGCTTTGCCCATGCCACAGTCGGTCCCGATGAATCGATATGGGTCACCTCAGCGCCCGCTATTGCAGCAGCGAGGCTCGCACCGCCTGTGTAGGCGAAGAGATTCAGCACACGAGGGCGGCCGGAAGGCAGGCTGTTGTGGCATTGGCTGACCTGATTCGCAATCCAGTCCCAGTTGCCTGCCTGTTCGGGAAACAACCCGACGTTGCCTGACGCTCCTAGCTGCATCAGCAGGCGGCTGTCACCGTGGCAGACTGACCACGGCATCTCTCCCACACCAGCAAGCGAGGTACCAGACGCTCCCTCGCTCCATTGGCCCTTGCCGCTTTGATCAAGGTCAAAGCGGGCCGAGGCTTTCCCCCACAAGGCAGGGTCTGCGATTGCGATACCATCGGCAGCTGGACTGGGCCGATCTAACAGCTCTGTGCCAAAACGCTCGAGCTTTCTCCCGGCACCAAAGTCGACCAACTCATACTGGCTGGGTTCAAACACTGAATACACACTGTCCCTGGTCGAAATGACGATAGACCATGTCAAGAGCCATTATCGGACCGTAGCCGCGACGACGCTTGCCTTGCAAACAGCAGTTGACCAGTCCCCACCGACGTCGAGGCCGCTGAGGAACCATCGCGGATCCCTAGGGCAAGACCGTGTAGGTGACGAATATGCAGTCGCCCCATAATTCTAAGAGTTTCAGTCCGTTGGCTGGCTAGTAACGTTTAGTGCGCGTTCCTACTCTTGTACTTCATTCTCAGCTTGTGGGTGCCCGACATTGTGTCCTTGGCTCTGACCAGCACCGCAAAGCGCTGCAACTTCATGGGCGGCAGTAACTTTGCTGGCTCTTTATTCGATAACGAGAAGTTATTGCTAGAGACCCAAGTAGTGTTCAAGGGTTTGATGGAAGTGACGGATCCGGCTTTCTTGATATGCCGCCAAAGTAACCGATCCGCGTTTGTTAGCCTGCAGGCCTCGCTGAATCCGAATTAGGTTGTCTGTGTCTTGGTCAACGACCATTCCCGCGCCACCTAGAGCCGGGGCGTTACTCCATGAATCTTCCAGGGTGAGTTTCACTGTAGGAGGTGGAGGCGGAGGGTCTCCCTCATCTGGTTTAGCAAACAGCAACATTATTTCCATGATGCAGCTGTGTGGATCATTTCCGTTAGGTCGAAAGCGGTAACAAATCGGTACCCCTTGTCCTGCCCATGGAACAAGATTTGGAAATAAGAAGTACTCGATGGCATCAAGAGTTTCAGAGGTTGACAGGTCGCTCATGTCTGCTCGAGCTGATGCTCCCAGCTTTTCTCTGGCTCGCTCCGCTAAAAGATCGCGTACACGGTCTCCCTCTTGAGCAACGATGCGTTCTCCTCCGTGGAAGGGAACGTCGCGTTGCATCTTGCGGATGGTTTCCTCAGCGGGAACGTTACCCAAGTTGGGGCTAGGGATTCCTTCCAAAGTGATCATCCGGTTGACATGACGTGAACCGGGAAAGATATCGTATTGCGTATTGGCATCGGCAACATAAGCAGCTGTTTGAGGATGCGTTACTCCAATGTGGAAGCTCTCAATGAACGCTTCGAGTGCAAGTTTCCAATTGCAGGGCATCACTTTTTCAACGTGAGCGGCTTTCCAACGATCTTCAAGTGGGAAGTCTTTGAACTCTTGGTCGAGGACCTCGATATAACTATCGAATGGCTCGCAATCTTCGTCAAAGTTGATGAAAACAAACCCGCCCCAAAAAGCTATTTGCGCCTCAGGAAGACAAAACTCTTGGGGGACAACATCCGGAAAATCCCAACTATTGGGAATGTGAACTAGCTGGCCCTCTAAATCCCATGTGAATCCATGGAAGGGACACCTAAATCTTTGAACATTGCCTCCTTCGCTACGCAGCTGCGTTCCACGATGAAGACAGGAATTGATATAGGCACGCACATCATGGACTTCTGGACCAGTTCTCACGACTATGACTGATTCGGTAGCTACCTCGTACACCACATGGTCACCTACGGTTTGCAGCTCTTCAAGGCGGCAAGCCATTTGCCAGACTTTACGCCATACATGCTCTACTTCGAGGTCGTGCCATTCTTGCGTCAGGTAGCGATCGACCGATATCTCATGATTGTCTACATAATCAGGTGGGTGTTCACGCAGCAGTACTTCGGGAGGAGCGATTGCATCCGCTCGCAATACCTCCTGAACTGTCTGCCCCGGAGCCCTCCGCCCTACGGTCTCGGTCATAGCTACAAGCTAGTATATTGCCTGTATCTTTGAGGACGAAAGTGCGAGATGCCCCTATTGGCGCCAATCGGAAAGCATCTCGCTCCTAGTGCATCACTTGCAGCTCGCTGACTCATAAACCCAAACTCGTCGCCCCATAACTGAGTTATTTACCCCTGAGTTTCTCCTCAATGTAATGTTTATTTCGGTCTCAAGTCTCTGCGTATTTAGCTCTTTGCCACATCGACAGTGAGGCCATCGGCGAGTGCGACCGCTTCGATCTCGAACATCAGCTCGGGATACGCTAGGGACCGAACCTCACAGATTGTGTCAGCGGGATACGGCTCGCTAAACACCTCCCGGCGCAATTCGACCACCTCGGGAAAATGAGACATATCGGTGACAAAGATGGTCACCTTGATCACCTGATCTAGACTCGAACCCGCTGCGTTGAGAACGCGCTCGAGATTTCGGACTGCCTGCCGGGCCTGAGCAGCGAAGTCTCCAATACCAACAACTTCACCGTGATCATTTACCGCAGCCTGTCCTGACACGAAGACGAGATCGCCAACCCGGAATCCCTGTGAGATATGAACTGCTGCGAACCGGTCGGGTTCGGTGCTAATGCGGTGCGCGTCGGTTGCCATCTCAGGATCCTATTCAGACGAGGTGGTGTTCATCTGATTCTTCTGAGCATTACTTGTGGAGTCCGTTGGGTCAAAGATTAATGACCCAACGAGAATCAAGATTTGAGAAGGCATAGGTGTACCACAGCCGGTTAGCTTCGTTGCTTCCCTCAACCTGAACTTTTGTTAGGAAACTCTCACGGAAGGCTTCTAATTATACGATTACGTAGCCGCCTAGTAGATGGCTACGACTTCAGCCCGACGATTAACGCAATAACAACTCAGCGCTACGAAACCAATAATACCTCTGGTTATTTTTGGGATTGATAGCTCCCATCGGGAATGTTCGTCGGGAGATTAAAACCCTGGTTGTTGAAGAGGTCGAACGCTAGAGCGTCGGTTTCCTCCATCTGAGCTTTTGTACATAAGTACCACTCGTCCTCGACGTCTTGACATTTGCTAGTCAGAGCATCTTCAAGGGCGCCAATGTTGGCCATCAGCAGCCAATAGAAATACTCGTGGACCTGACAACCGTAGCTGCAGGTTTCGTCATAATAGCGATACCAAGCCTTTCGGGGGTAACTGGCCGGGATTGTTTCGAATTGTCCCCCGCGCGCTAGGTCCATCGCCGCCGTCAGCTTGCTGGTTCCTGGGCTATCGCCGAAATATGTTGGGTAGGAGTTATACCAACCAACTGAAACCACATGCCAGACCTCTTCTAGGTTTGTGTCCCAAGTACCTTGTTTTTCTATTCCTCCAATAGCCCACTGGTCATACTCGTAGTACATGCTCGCTGCCATCGATAAGTTGTCTTCGCAGTAGGTTCCCCTTATGCCTTCGAAGAACGGGTCTCGGTCACTTTCATTCCAGACAGGAACAACATAATTATCATCAACGAGAAAGCTAAGAACTTTAGAGTCATCCGGGAACCCATCTTCGTCGTTATCGATGTACTGCGCTAGCACATTAGCGGTGTGTTCCACATATCCGAGCGGCGCTCCGGGAGTTCCGATCACATACATGCCGAAGACGTCGATAAATTTGTCAAATGATGAGTTAAGACATTGAAGCGTCGGGTGTTGTGCCATGACTATCAGAGTTGGACTCTCAACAATTTTTGAACTATCTAGTTCAAGTCTTGGCGAAATCGATTCGGCCATTTTCGTGCTCACCTTTGGCGGTTTCAAATCCGAAACACCAGAAGGCGAACTAGTTGAGCAGGCCGAGACAACGATCAAAAAAGCAAATGTAAAGATTGTTGAGCGCATCACACAAGTCTGTCGCCAAAGTTGGGAATAAATGTCAGCCGCAACCAGTATTTCGACAACATCGAGATTCTTCACTTGGCGCTGTGGTAACGCTTTTAACCTTTTTTGATCATGATTACCTTTCTTTGGCTATGTTTGTTCCACAGGTTAAAGACTGGGGGGTCACATGGCTGAGGTTCAAGGCACACTGATGCTTGATGGCATCCACGTAGTCGATTTCAGTCAATACCTGGCTGGCGCAGGGGTCAGCCGCATGATGGCTGAGATGGGCGCCGACATAACCAAAATAGAGATCGGTCCTGTTGGTGATGGGGGCCGACTCCTCCCCGTCATGAAAGACGACAGGAGCGGCTTTTTCATTCAACACAACCGTGGTAAGAAAAGTGTTGCGCTGAATTGGGAACATAGCGAAGCTCTAGAAATAGCGAAAGCTCTAGTGGCAAAAGCCGACATCGTTCTGGAAAATTTTGGCACTGCCGATGTCTTGAAGCGTCGCGGTCTGGACTACGACTCAATCCGGGCAATAAACCCGAGCGTCATCTACCTCTCTGTTTCAGCTTTCGGCCGGACAGGACCCTGGGCAAACAAACCTGGTTTTGATTTCATGGCTCAGGCGGCGTCAGGCTTGATGCATATGACCGGGTCACCCACTGAACCTCCGGGTGTGGTGTGGAGCGCTATTTCCGATAACAATGCCGCTGTTCATGGTTTCGCTGGTCTGGGCTACGCCCTGTATCACCGTGAAAAAACAGGACAAGGACAATTCATAGATCTTGCCATGGTCGACTGCCTATTCCATCATCACGATATCGCGCTCGAGGCTTGGCATCTGAGCGAGGGAGATTTTGTACCCCAACGTATGGGGCAGCACCATGAACTAGTTTTCCCGGTCGGGGTATTCCAAGGACCCGAAAGTTGGATCGTGATCATCGCTCTTGATTTCCAGTGGGAAAATGTTTGCCAGGCGATGGAACGACTGGACTTAATTGACGATCCCCGATACGCCGACATGTCAGATAGGGCCAAACGTCGCGATGAGCTAATCCCGGTTATCGAAGAATGGATGTCGACGTTCAAAAGCGATGAGGCTTTGCTCGACCATCTTGAAGAACATCGAGTTCCTGCAAGCCCAATACTCAGTCCGTTAGATGCCATCGATCACCCACATTTCAAAGCCAGAGACATGGTCAGGTGGGTTGACGACCCGATTCTTGGTTCTGTACCTATTCCAGGTTTTCCTTGGAAGTTCAGTATTCAAAGTGAATTGCCTGAGCTAACGGCACCGTTGCTTGGAGAACACAATAGCCAAGTCTTAGAAACCAAACTCGGTTACGACGCCGAACAAATAAGAAAGCTCAAGCTATCTGGCGTTCTGATCGAAGGTCCAACATAACAAATTGGAATGCTTCCATCAGAATTCCTCACTTGGCGCCGTGCCCAAAGGAGGCTTTTGTATTAAAAGAGAACCGTTATCTGACCTACAGCGACAAGAGTTACTAACGCAAAGTTAGTGATTCGAAACAGGGTAAATGGAGCCTTCTCAGCATCTCTACCGATTTGAGTATCCGCTATTTCGCTGGGCATACTCGCTCGTAGTCCAATACCATTTTGCATGCCGAACTCAAATGACATGATTCCATACATTGCGGTTCCAACTACCATTGCGAATAAGGGAAACTGCAGCGGGTCAGTGTCAGCAAACGCAATAATCGCCATTAGAGCCGAACTAGCCAGCAGGTACGCTAATCCACTTATACGTATCGAAGCGTTATTCGATTCACTCATCGCTACCCAAGTACTAGTTTCCATAGTTTACTTCTCTTTTTTTATTGTTTCATCGACCGAAGCTCGGTCCCAAAAAAGAGTAGACGCCATTTACTGGATCAATGATCATCTTCTGAGAATTAACAAACTCCTCGGTCTCGGAGGTGTGAGTGCTCCACTGAATTTAAACTCAATAACCGCAAACATCGACTAGTCAGTTCCTACCTACGCCGATTCCCTTAATGAACTCATAGCAGCTTCAGCAAAGCTGTTTGCTAATCCAGAAGAGCAGGCCTAATAGTTAAAACGAATCCACAATTAGTAGGCCGCATATCTTTTTGCAAAGTTGATCAGAGGAAGCAGCTCAATCTCATAGACGCGGGACTGTGCATCTCCTAGAGCGCGATTTACCTCGTAGCAGATGACCTAAGGCAGTTTCTATCGCTATGCACTGTTTCATAACTCGTTGCATATCGAAATCATTTAGGTTTATAAGACAGGCACAACTGGAAGTAATCATGACAGCACACCAAGGGGCCGACACATGGAAAGTAAATCCTGGAAGTCGTATTTCGCAACCGGATAAATAATCGCAGCAAATATTTTATCAAGATAGCTGAGCTTCAACGTCAGCTAACATGCCATATGGCCAGCTTTCAAACAAACGACGCGGAAATCCATTACGACGAATACGGAACCGGATTTCCGGTCTTACTGATAGCTCCCGGAGGTATGAAATCAGAGGCATCTTTTTGGAACTCAACACCCTGGAATCCGATTTCACAACTCAGCGAAAAGTTTCGAGTCATTGCAATGGACCAGCGCAACGCTGGCCGCTCCACAGGGACCATTACCGCAGATGACGGCTGGCAAACCTATACGAATGACCAGCTCGCGCTATGCGATCATCTCGGCATCGACCGTTTTATCGTCGCAGGAATGTGCATCGGCGGTCCATATGTTATGGGACTAATTGAATCTGCGCCCGAACGGGTAGCAGCAGGAGTGCTCTTTCAGACCATCGGGTTAAGCGAAAACCGGCATGCTTTTTATGACATGTTCGATAGTTGGGCCGATGAACTACGTCCCATGCGCTCCGAAGTTACGGAAGACGCTTGGCATCAGTTCAAAATGAACATGTACGGTGGTGACAATTTCCTGTTTAACGTTGACGAGAATTTCGTGCGCTCAGTCCAGACGCCACTTCTATTACTTGAAGGCAACGATTTGTATCACCCATCTGTTTCATCTCTGGCTGTTAATGACTTAGCTCAGAACACTACCTTGATAAGGCAATGGCAACGTGGAACAGCTATGGAGGAAGCAGCGAAACAATTTGAAAACTTCTGCCAAAAATACTCAGTATAAATACTGTTCTCCCCTAAGCATAAAATCACCGAAACATCTGCCTTCAAGATTCGGCTTCCTAAACCAATTCTCAGAATCGCTCATTGAATCTGCAGCAGATGACAACGGTTGCAGGTTTTACAGCGGCATCATTCCAGGTCCATTTTCGTTCGTTTCCCCCAATAGTGAGGCAAGCGCAGATATCCGACTCGTGGTAGCTCGATAGCCAGTTCCAGACCCAGATGGGTTTTGAGCCGTTGGATGGATCGAATATGGCTTCGAGTTTCGTAAAACACCATCCAAAGAGAACCCTCTAAGTCATAGGTGAAATAACGCTTATCTGTGTCTGCGACGCGAGCTCCTCCTGGGAGCGTTGTGATTACGTATGCCAGAAATTCATAACCTCTGACGGTACGAGTCTCTGATCGCAGGAGTTCTATCGATTACTCAGCTACTAACTTTGTTAGCCAGCTGATACCTAAACGGAGATTAGCTAGGACGTCAGGTACCTCCCAGAACAAATCAGTATCAAGCACACGATCCCATTTGGTGTTCGTCTCAAATAATCGGCTCGGGAACATCCCCCATAGGCCACAAAAGATGACCAGCACGTTTTTTGGTGAAAACCAGAGCGTCCCAGGCGATGTGAGAAACTTGAGTTCTGAATGACCACCACATCCACTCTTTTTCAGATGAAGTGTCATGGAAATCCAGTTGCTTTTCAGAAAGTCCTTCTAACTCTGCTTCTATCAGTCGACGATGTGCTGATACCAGGGCATACACCCTGATCCGGTGGAAATAGGCATCTCGAGAATGCAAGGATCGCTTAACGCATAAAAACATATTAGCCATTTGACATCTACCAACATGGGACATAAAAAAAGTCACCAGGTAAAAAAGTCAGGCGAAACAGCTTTCACCCATTCACGCACTCGGAGTTTTCGTCACTAGTCGAACCAAAGATCCTTACAGTTGCCGTTCCTATCTGACAGAATCGAAGAATGGCCGTAAAACTCGGATATTTGTTACCTACTCGCGAGAAGATAATGCAAGGGAGCCCGTCAGTTCGACCAATGATAGATGCAGCGAAACGGGCCGTGGACCTCGGATTCGATTCAATTTGGGCGGGCGACTCACTATTAGCGAGACCAAGACATGATCCGATTACCCTCCTCGCCGGCGTCGCTGGAGCGATACCCAAGATTGAGGTGGGTACCGCTGTGTTACTGCCGGCGCTTCGCAACCCAGTTGTGCTAGCCCAACAGCTTGCGACCGTCGACCAGATTTCCGAAGGTCGACTGATCGTCGGAGCGGGAATCGCTCCCGACACCCCAGCCGTGCGCCAAGAGTTCGCTGCCGCCGGAGTTCCGTTTGAACATCGAGTTGGGCGTTACATGGAAGGGATCCGGTTATGTCGCGCACTATGGAGTGGAGAGCCAGTTTCATGGGAAGGCCGTTGGTCAGTGAACGCAGGTGTTCTTGCTCCTGTCCCCTATCGCGAAGGTGGTCCGCCGATCTGGAGCGCTGCGACCGTCAGTGCTGGCATTGAACGAGCTGCCAAGCACCATGATGGCTGGTTCCCAATCGGTCCTGATGCAAAAACGTTCGCAACAAGAAACGAAGAGTTTCGAAAAGCTGCTACTGAGGCGGGCCGCAACCTGGAGAACCTCACCACCGCCATTTACCTCACGGTGTCAATCATGGACAATGCTGTCCAAGCCGAAGCCGCTATCGACACTTATCTTGAAGATTACTACAGCGCCCCAGCGCTCGCGATGCGGAAGTTCCAGGCTTGCAAGGGTGGAACCGCCAATCAGGTAATCGACTTTATTCGCTCTTTTGTAGAAGGTGGGGCCCAGCATATTGTGATCCGCTGCGTCGGCGACCACAATATGATTCAGCAGATTCTGTCCCAACGACGCGATGAAATCCATACTTGAGCTACTACTTAACGCTACCCCCCTGCGGGAGTGCCGCAGCGAGTTGGGCTGTCAACGAAAAGCGCAGCTTCCTACAGCTAGAAGAATTCGCGTTGAAAGTTTACTTGAGTCCCTCATCACTAAAACAGCGGGCTCACAACAAGCTCAGTGACTGCGCGCCGGCGTGACGGCAAACACCGTTTGACCGCTCTCGGCGTCTCGATCTGTGTTCGTTAACACGGTTTGACCGCTCTCACCGTCCTGGTCCTTGCCGGCAACAGTGAACAGCACCCCAAGCACCAGAATCACACCGAGGACCGCAGCCGCCAAATTGAGATCGAGATAGCTGCGATAAGACACAATCGCTCCAGCCGAAATACCGGCGACTGCCCCAAATCCCATCATGCACATGTCACCGGCGCCTTGGATGCTGGCACTCTGCTCGACCGGAAACGCTTCTGTTAGCAGTCCGCTCGCTGCGATAATGCCGAAACACCACGCGAGACCGATCACGGTCTGACCGCCCGTGATTCCTAGGAATCCTTCGGGTGGAGTAAATCCTGCCCACATCGCACCGGCTACGCAGAGCACCCCAGAAAGAACCAGCATTGGGTAGCGCCCGATCTGGTCGGCGAGCCGACCAACCAGAGGGCTCAATGCGTACATGCCCATGATGTGGCTAAACAGCATAATGCTGATCGCGCCCTTGCTTTGCCCTCCATCGTTCATGTGCAGCGGGGTCAGGGTCATAGTGCCAACCATCGTGGCCTGACTGACCATCATCGCTAGCACTGCCAGCCGAGCTTTGGAGTTCCCGAGGATCAACCCCAGCGCAACTTTGAACGGCAGCCTTGTGTCTTTTTCGCCACTACCAACCCCGCCGGCAAGCACTAAGGGATCAGGCCGCAATCGGATCTCTATAATCGCGGCTGCGACAAGGAATAGTAAGGCACCGGCGAGGAACGAACCAGCATAGTCAGGGAGACCGAAACTGCGTCCAACGGGATCGAACACTGAAAGAGAGACCAACGATCCGAAACCCGAACCGATCGATGTGGCTGCGACGACCAAGCCGATTGTCTGCGCTCGGCGCTCGGGCTTAGCGAGGTCCGCTGCGGCGTAGCGAGTCGCCATGTTGGTGGCGTTACCGATACCAACAAGAGCCACTCCGAAAGGCAGGAACAAAAACTGCCGAGTGATCGCCGCCAGAACACAAAGAAATGCACCGATCGACCCAAGAACATAACCCGTCCGCAGACCGGGACGTCGGCCGCCTCGAGCCATCATGCGCGCCAGCGGGAAAGACGCGCATGCGGCGCCGATCGACAGGGAAGCAGCGGCAAGGCCCGCCAAGGTCTTTGAACCAGTGATGTCATCTGCGAGTAAAGCCGTCACGGAGTAGCCGGCAACCAACCCGATTCCGCCGCACATCTGACTTGCGAGCAGCGTTCGGACGGTCCGGCGTTGCACTCGCTCAATATCTGGGTGGCTAGTCGAAAGTAGTTCGTCAGCCCCGAGGATCGGATCATCGACCTGTGTCACGCCGTAGCTCCCATCAGCTATTTCGCTGCTGACGCAGCAAACCGCGAAACTCTATCATACCGATTACACTTAAAAGCCGTGGATGCTTCCTGGGCTCGGACTTCCGACGGTCACTCGAATCGTTCCTCGCGAGCCGTGTTAGTACTCTTCGCCATTGTGGCGACAGCGATGGTCGTCGGCAGCGTGGCTCTTAGCTGGGTTGTTGGCCAGCCAGAGCCCGAACACCACGTGATCACTATCCCAGCAGGGACCGCTATACGCATCAGCTTGGGACGCGACGTCGACATCATCCCTGCAGACCTCGAATTCAGGCTTCGAGACCAGCTCACCGTGATCAACGAGGACTCAACAGCCCATCGGATCGGTCCCTTCATCATTCCCGCTGGTGATCGCCTCGACACAAAGTTTGCCGAGGCCGCCACCGTCGAGGGGTTCTGTTCGCTTCACTCGAGCGGTCGCATAACCATCAACGTTGGCGGGACCTGATGGGCAGTGTCCAAAAAGAGCTTGATGCAGGTCGCCCACTCACGGCAGAACATGATCACCTTTGCGTTGCGAGAAAACGTAATGAGCGAGCCAACAGTTAGAAAGCTACAAAATGTGAAAGATAGGAAGTTGGAACACCAGACCGACAACTAAGGAGTCATGATGGAAGTCACTAATGAAGTACTGCCAACTAGCGCAGAACGCATAGATGAGATGATGCTGCCTGGTCCTGAAGGGCCGATCTTTATGGTGAATCTATTAAAGTTTAAGGACCGGGCCCAGTACCAAGACGGCCGGCAAAGCGAACTCACCGGACGTGAGGCCTATCAGCTGTACGGGGAAGCTGTATCAAAGTTGATCGGCGAATACGGCGGGGAAATAGTTTTCTATGCCGATGTCACCTTCTTAGCCCTTGGGCAAGTAGAAGAACTATGGGACGAGATCGCTATAGCGAAATATCCCAATCGGGCGGCTCTGCTTGCTATGAGCACATCTCAGGAGTGGCGAGACGTAGCGGTGCATCGCACTGCGGGACTTGCCGGGCAACTCAACATAGAATCAGTTTCCCCACACTGATAGTTGGTCACGCGAGACCATGGTTTAGCAGCCTTTCCAGCAGCTATACCTTTAGTATTTTGGAAGAACAAATGCTTGAAGTTCTCCGCCCAGACAGGGTCGAGCTTTCAACGAATTTGTAGGTATCGATACAAACCTATAGGCGACAGAAATCAGCTACAGAACGTATTGGCCTCGCTACAGAGATATAAATTAAACAAATGTTCAGTAAGATTGGCTAATGACTCAAATGCTGAGTCACATAAAAGGGGTAAATATGGAACTCGGGGACGCTATCTATAGCGCAGTCACAACCAGGTATTTCAGCGACGAACCTGTCACAGATGAGCAGCTACATACGGCATTTAACTACGCACGCTTCGCTCCGCAAGGTGGTAACCGTCAGCCTGTCCGCTTCATCGTGGTGAAAGACCCAGAAAAACGAAAGCAATTAGCAGAGTGGTATCGAATTCCTTGGAAGGCTTACTTAGCCGATGCTCAAACTGGAGATATTAATATTGGGTCAGATAAGGCGGCTCGACTCCTCAAAAACGCAGATCATTTTGCCGACCACCTCGAAGAGATCCCTGCGATGGTTGTCGCATGCGCTCATCTCGAAGACACCCACCCAACCGACACCGAGCTGGGACGGCTATCGGTCGTAGGCGGAGCATCGATATACCCCGCCGTCCAGAACTTCATTCTGGGGTGTCGCGAAGCACAACTAGGAGCGTCTCTTACCACCTTGCTGTGCCTGTTCGAACCTCAGGTCAAAGAACTATTAGAAATGCCCGAAGACGCAGCAACTGTCGCCCACATCGCTGTTGGACATAGAACGAAAGAATTTCCGACAAAGCTTGATCGGATGGGACTTGAGGAGATTGTTTTCTCCGAAACCTGGGGCGCATCAACCTACGGCTGAACAAGTCCCGCCGCGTGTCATGCATGCTTTGGCACTTCAGCTAACCCATCAGATACAAGGCCTTTGTTGTAGACAGTGGGGTTTAGCTTCAAGTGAGCTATCGCCATTTCCTGGTCAGGGAGGGTCAGTCGCCCAAAGGAGGAAGCGTCAATCGGATCTTTCCGAGTGAGGCCTCCCACATGTTGTTGTTGAAGTCATCTACGGCCGAAGGTTCGACATACCAGGATATGCGCTCATCGATTCGGGACCATTCGGCTTCGGTGAGCGGGGCTTCGCTCACAGCGACAACAAGTAGCGAGATGTCCAGTTCGCTTTCGTAGGGGCGCTCGCCGAATACATCGATGATGTCTTCAATACTCACCATGGTTTGCTTTGTAGCGCTGAAGCAATTTCCGTCCCACCATTTGTAGCCATAGTCCTCACACGAGTTGATGTCGTTGACTTGAGAAACACCGCTAAAGACTGCGGTGTCTGGAACTTCGCTAGATGGCAACACGCCCATCATATAGAGCTCCAACGGTGAGAGGAATAAGTCAAGCTGCGCGTTGCCGACATCAGAGAAGTAGTCCGCTCGATAGGTCCCGTCCTCGAGGATGCTGAGTGATTCCAGATCAAACCCTCCCAGAATACCGTTGGCTGAAGACACCCCCCAGTGACCTCCCACGATGTTGCCATTGTGATTTTCGATTACTGGAAGAAGATTCCCCCCTCCCCAAAGGTGCAGGACCTCATGTGTCAAAGAGCCGTATGCCGTGTTGATCAGTTCAGAGTCAGGGCCTTGCCATAGTCCGTCCATCGCCGGAATGGTGACGATTCCTCTAAGGCGGCCAGCGGAACCATAACAACTTGCCGACGACCAAACTGGCGCCCCCAACCCGTCCACGTTGTTACTGACCTGGCGAGCAAATCCTGAGTATGAAGCGTCGGAGGCGTCCGCGTTTCCGACGAAAATAATCACGTCGTAGGCGTCGTCTATGGCCTCGTATATCGACTGGACAACATCCATAACGTATTGACGGTCATAAATTCCACTGAGGTTCTCGAGGTCGAACTCAGGGTTGAAAGCCGAGGCCCCGCCTTCGATAAGGAGTTGCATGTAGCGGCCAGTGGGATCAATAGAAACATCGAAGTCACGATCTAGCTCAGTGATTCCAACCCACTCCTGAAAATCAGAGTTACCCCCGAGCAGCAGTGTCTCCAGTTGTGGCATACCCACAAGCGGTCCGACATTGCAGGACTCACTCGATCTCGTACTGATTCGGCGGAGGCTAGTGAGCTGCGCTAAGTCCTGAAGCGATTTAAATGACTGTGGCAACACAAGGGACTCGAGTTTAGTCATCGAGTTCAGAAGTTCGGTGTCTTGGAACTCGAAGGCCATCTGCAGGTCGAGGTAGCGAAGCTCAGAGAGAGAGGTGAGGAACCTGAAGTCACGACCAAAATTTTGGTTTCCGAGGTCTAACCATTGAAGGCAAGTCAGATACTCAAGGCCGTCATACGAGACGAGACCCTCGGGTCTGACGTATTCGGGCGCTTCGTACAAATCACTCTCATAAAAGTATAATGCATCAGAGAATCTCAACTGGATGATCTCACCGAGATCAGCAGCGGTGACGTCCTCAATGTTTTTCTCTGTTACCAGTTCAAGGTTGAGGCGAGCCTCAGCAGAAAGCTGGCTGACGGAGAACTCAGACTGTTCGGCACACCCGACAACGCTCAGATCGGGCCGCCACGCGCCGCCCCAGTCATAATCTGAAGAGCCTACGGCACCGATGAGGTCAATCTCAGATGCCAGCATCAACTCAGCGGCCGTTGGGGTTGGGGTTGTGGTCGTCGTTGGTGCTTTGATTGTGGTCGTCGTTCGTGCTTTGATTGTGGTCGTCGTTCGTGCTTTGATTGTGGTCGAAGTTAGTGGCACGGTAGTAGTTGTCTCCGCGTCAGGTTCCTCCTCAAGAGACTCGATACGATCCAGCGGTTCTCTAGGCATAGCGTCCTCAGCGGAGCTGTTGCTGCAACCAGCGACCAGACACAGTGCGATAGACGCAGCGAAAAAAGCTTTACTCCTCATGTCTTCAACTTTAACGGACGATCTAGGCAGGCCGTAAAAAGACAGAGGAGTGAATTGTAGTAAAAGTTTTACATTCAATAGATGGCCTAGACAGCAGCTCTTTGTATGCGACAGCACTCGCCTACTCAAGCCGAATATCCCAGCAGCGCAAACCCTCGAAGAACATTCAGGCTCCTCAAACGTTCGTCGGCTCCTATCGAAGCAGGGTGACCGGACACCATGTGATTCTAATTCGTATGGTCAAGAAGATTTCTATGCACAACAAATCAATTCGGCTCTCAACCTCGTTTTGCGGAACACTTCAATTCATGATTGATTTAGTCAACTTCTGAGAATCCAGGTTGTTCTTTGCCTGAACCGCCGGTTGAATGTGACTCAACATTAAGAGTGGTTCATTGAAAATGAACCCGGCAACCTGGGGGGACACCCAAGGTGCTATCCACTTTAATCGTGGGATGTGGCCTTAATCACAAGGCAACCAAGTGTCCGGAGTAAACACTCTGATACGCTGCTGAGCTCCCCATACGGGCTCTGGTACTGACGGGTGTCCTCCGGAAAGAAAAATATGACACTCACCACACCAAACGACACAGAGTCCAGTGTCCCAATTTTGCCACAAGGGCAAATTCTTGAGTTCCGACACAAGGGATGATGGAACCAGTCTCTTCTTCGCTCAACGAGCGCTTGGCACTCGGAAAAATAGTCCTCATCGATGGGGCTACCGGCACTGACATCGAGCGACGCGGCGTGCCCATGGTCGAAAACGCTTGGTGCGGCGTCAGCGCGCTCACTCATGGTGATGACGTTCGAGCTGTACACCGGGCTCACATCGATGCCGGCGCTGAGCTACTTATAGCCAACACTTATGCGTCCAGCCGTCATCTCTTGGCATGGGCTGGCCATGAGAATAGCTTCGAGGAAATCAACCGTAGGGCAGTCGAGCTAGCAATCCAGGCTCGAACCGAAGCAGGATGCCCCGACGTACTGGTGGCCGGATCCATGTCGACCACCCGCCAAGGCGGCCCCTACGCCGACGTTGACGTGGCCCGCTCCAACTTTGGCGAACAGGCGAAGATCCTGGCTGATGCTGGCGCTGACATAATCCTGCTCGAAATGATGCGCGATATAGAACAGACTGAGGTCTGTTTAGATGCCGCCTATGCGGCTGACCTGCCGGTCTGGTTGGGGATCTCATGTGTGCTCATAGATGACGAACCGTGGATGATCGACGGACTGATCCGGCTTGATGCTTTCATGCACCGATTTGCCGACGAGCCTGTCGAGGCGATCGCCGTCATGCACACCGAAACCAGGGACGTTGATGCCTGCCTCGACATCGTGCAGCAGAGTTGGCACGGCCCGATTGGTGTGTATGCGCAGAGCGGCAACTTCCAGCCACCGGTGTGGATATTCATTGACGTGATCTCTACTCAGGACTATGCCGATGCCTGTATGGGCTGGATAGACCGAGGTGTGCAGATCATTGGCGGTTGCTGTGGTATCGGCCATGAACATATTGCCTATCTGCGCCCTCGTATCGACGCGGCCAACGCCGCCCGCTAAACACTCGGTTTCAGACCAGAAGCAAGAAGCTCACCAGAAGCCTAGATCTCAAGATATCCCACAGCCAAGCTTGCTAAGCCCCTTCGGGCTGATCGAAACTGGTAACGAGGTCCGGTTTTCCCGGTCTCGGCCTGCTTAGCATAGTCGTTGTTGTCGGCGCCATGATCTGGGTCATTTATTGCATTTCAGGTCGTCGTAATAAGGATTAAGGAATTAGAACTCCCCCATTAGGCATGCCATAGACAAACTTTTACTGCCATAGTCACAAACGATGTTCCAGGTTTCTGGTACTCACAGTGTCTATGACACGATTTAAGACAAGTTTGAGGATCGTTCTTCTCTGCTTAGTTACAGTGGTATTTACTGTTTTGGCTACTAGCTGTAGCGATGATTCTGAAAGCAAAGAATTTTCTCCGCCACCAGGAACTGAAATTACCGATCACGCAAAACCTAAGAGAATCTGCACAGAGCTGTTCTACCAAATCGAGTATCTAAGAGGTTCTGCTGTGCTAACCGCCTCAGCAGAAGCAGCTGTGTACGACTTACAAAGAGATTTCATCCTCTTGGATTGCGCTGTCCTTGATATTGGTAATGTGTCGGAGTGAGGTCAAAGACAGCCGGTTCAATTACCTTAATGGAGCCTTTGGAACGCTTCGATGTGGGCGATACTTGACCCGCCCAGAGAAACACACAACACGAAATCTTCGAAAAAAACCAGAGAGATCAGTGCAGAAAGAAATACAAGAACAGAGTGCAAGAAAAGCGAAGAGTCGCCCTATTCAAAAAGGTGTGGACTCATCAACCGCCACCATATAACTGAATCACTTCAACAACGAACCTCCCTTCGGGGGCGGTCTTTTTTGCTTTCTGCTACGTTCGGTTCTGTTACAAATCAACACGTCTAGGTGTTGACTGGATGAGAACAGGGACAAAAGGGGAACTAATGACTTATTCGACGACAGCGCAGCTACGGGTATCAAACGTTGATGGCATCGCACATGACTTTGAGACATTTGCTCAAGCTGAGTTTCTGGCTGGAGGCGCTCTAAGCGCTTCTATGCGTCAAATTGTTATGGGCGGCGATTGGGCAGGCATGGTTGCAGTGATACTCCATTGGGAAACAATTGACGCAGCAATGACTGGCCATACAATTAATTCCAGTCCAAAAATCGCTGAATCGATGGCCAAGCACGGCGCTCAGATCATCGGACGTTCGCTAGGGACGATCCTGTGTGAAGTGGGGACACCTGAAGGACCATACGGTTCGATGATCACAATCTCCGGGCAAGAAGTACCTCCAGCAGAACTGCAAGAGGTTATGGACTACAACTGGTCGCTCATGAGCGGTAACGGTGTTAATGGCATCCGGCAATCCAAGATCATTGCGGGAGGCGATCGCACAGGTCTGTTTAGCGCTGGCACCTTCTGCGAGTCTCTCGACGGATTGATGGAAAACAGCGCAAAGATGTTTTCGGATCCAACGGTGCAAGCAAATATGGCTAAGCACAACAACCAACTCGTATCTCGCGTCATGTTCCGCACACTCGTCGCATAGCTAGAGAATCGGTCAATCAAGGGGCCTCCCTTCGGGGAGGTCCTTTTGTCATTTTAGGCTCCGAGCCCACTGAGTACTTTCGCATAGTCGAGCAGGACCAGGGCGCTTGCCTGGGTATCCGCTGGCCCCATGGAAACTTATCCTGCAAAAGGGTTACAGCTACCATCGTGGGCGCTACAGAGATCGCACCTCAATACAAACAAATAACAGAAGCAACCTGAAACAAATCGCTCTATCTCGTCAAAAAATTGGATCGGCCAAAGCTGGTGTCGACCAAACTGACAGTTGGTGAAGGCGCGCAACATTTAAGTTTTCTTGAAGAAATTGACGTCGTAACGGCTGGCTATCACCCAATACGTAGGTATAGATACAGACCTACACGTCTCGACGTAACAACTAATAGCTCTCAATGCTCCCAGCGACCACCAGCTTCGTGAAGAACTCTGCTCTGGACACTAGGCTCTGGACAAACGCCGGGAATCAGGTCTATTTACCCAGGTATTGCTAGGCGTTAGGATCACGCTTTGTCCCGTATTCACATGCTGCACAAGAGACGTTGAACGGACTACTTAATGGTTCCAGGGTTCTTCTCTTCTCGACCTCAAATTCACAACTATCATAGTGACATGGCGAAAAGTCCATTTTAGACCGGTCAGGAGACAGAAATGAAGTTCGGATTTAGTGCACCATTTCGTGGTCCGCTCTCAAACCCGCGGGACATTAAGACAATAGCTGAGGCTGCTGAACGTTTCGGCTACGACACGCTCACGGTCGCCGATCACATTGTGGTGCCTTCGACCATCGGCGCGAACTATCCCTACAGCGAGGACGGCGAATTCGCATGGACTGCTGACGGGAGCACGGACTGTATGGAGCAGTTCGCCCTTCTGGCATGGCTGAGCGCTGTGACCAGCACCGTGAGGTTGTTGACGTCAGTGATCGTCGTTCCGCACCGCAACCCCCTCTTCATGGCGAAGTCGTTAGCGACGACCGATCAGCTATCAGGGGGTCGCGTCACCGTCGGATGCGGCGCCGGGTGGATGCGCGAGGAATTCGAAGCACTGAATATCACTGACTTCGATGCCCGTGGCCGGGTCACCGACGAGTACATCCAAGTCATGAAGGAATTATGGACGAAGGACCGAGCCAGCTTCCACGGCGAGTTCATCGATTTCACCGACGCAGCTGCTGACCCAAAACCCGTACAGCAACCTCATCCGCCTATTTGGATCGGAGGGGAAAGCATGCCAGCAATCCGCCGTACCGCCGCCCTCGGCGACACTTGGTATCCGTTCGGCTCCAATCCCAAGTTCCGGATGGACACGATCGAAACATTCGTCACCCGCCGCGACAAGTTATTCGCAGAAGCAGAACGTCTCGACCGCGACCCTGCATCGATCGGGCTCGCGTACAACTGCGCGTTCCACAACGAGGACGCTCAGACCCACGTCGATGGTGGTCGACTCTTGTTCACGGGCTCCCCCGAAGAACGAGCTGAGGATATTGCTCAACTCGAGGCGGCTGGCGTATCCACCATGATCGTCAACGTAACTTCGAACAACCTCAGCCACATGCTAGAGCGGGTGGAGCGTTTCAGCAGCGACGTGATTGCGCTGCTCGTCTGATGAGCATTGGAGTCCCAGTGTCGACCTCAGATTTACAACTAACATAGACACAAGGCGAAAAGTCGAATGTCGACCGGGGGAAAGATGACAGAGATAGGCAAGGAACTGTTGGGTAAGGTGGCTTTGATCACTGGGGGTGCCCGGACGAAGGGACAAGGCGCAGCCGAAGGCCGATTATTCGCCTCGCGGGGCGCCACTGTCATTCTCGCTGATGTAATTGACGAGGAGGGCGAACGTACTGCGGGAGAGATTAAGAGAGCAGAGTACGCTCATCTCGATGTGGCATCCGAGCAGGAGTGGGATGACGTGGTGGCCGATGTGATGAGCCGGCACGGCCGACTCGACGTGCTTATCAACAATGCGGGAATCGCGCCGATGGGTCGATTAGTTAACGCAACCATCGATGACTGGAACTTGACGATTGCGGTCAACCAGACGGGTGTTTTTCTGGGCATGCGGGCTGCAGCTCGGGCCATGATTAAGGCTGACAATGGTGGAGCGATTGTCAACATAAGCTCGGTAGCGGGTATGGAGGGACTATTCGGGTCGACCGCCTATGGGGCATCTAAATGGGCCGTGCGGGGGATGACGAAAATAGCGGCCAAAGAGTTGGGCCGCCATGGGATCCGGGTGAATTCTGTCCACCCAGGCTTCATCGACACCGACATGTTGGCTCAAGGCAATTTCGATGACGAACAAAAAGCCAAGATGGCTCGGTCGGCACCGGTTGGGCGTATTGGGGTGCCCGAGGACATAGCGAACATGGTCCTCTACCTAGTCACCGATGCTGCCGGGTTCGTGACCGGCCAGGAGTTTGTGGTCGACGGCGGATGGCACGGCTGACAAAATCAACATCGCCGGATCACCCTGCGCGGTTGTTATCAGAAATGCCGAAGGGCCCATTCAGGTTTGTGAAATACGCAGGCGCTGCCGCAGCGGCTGGTGCCCCAGGAGTGCCCCTAGAGCATCACGCAATCAACAAACTCAACATGGCTACCGGGTGATGTGCCGAGGCTCCCCGCTGTTTAGTCAGACTATCTGTCACTGGGCCTCCCTTCGGGGAGGTCCTTTTTTCGTTTTCACGAAACCTAGCTTGAAGACGGAGGCGTGAAACCCTTCGGCCAGATTGTGAGGTCGTCGTACTTCGCTCCGGTGAGGTTCGCTTCGTCGAGCAACGCATCTTCGAGATTCGTCGCTTGGAGGTCCGCCATGTAGAGGTTCGCACCCCAGAGGTCCGCCTCACTGAGGTCCGCCCCATCGAGGTTTGCGTATTGGAGATTTGTTCCACGGAGGTCCGCCCCATGGAGTAGCGCCTCGTTGAGGTCCGCGCCTTGGAGGTCCGCTTCTCTGAGGTCCACCCCGTTGAGGTCCGCCCCACGGAAGTCCGCCCCACGGAGGTTAGCCCCTGTGAGGTTCACCCCTCGACAATTAAGCCCTATGAAAGAAGGGCCCTCTTTTAAAGCAGCAGATGTTCCAGCGCACGCACTCAGCGGATCGTTTCCTCCGCCGACGCAAGAGGTGAGACAACACAGTGCAATCGTTACGGCAGCGAAGATTCGGCTCATGGTTCACAGTCTAGCTATGCGACGTTTCTCTCCGAGTCCACTGAGCACTTTCGCATAGTCGAGCAGGACCAGAGCTTCTACATGGGGATACGCTGGTATCAAACGAACCAGACCCGTTGATTTCAACGTGTGTGATTTGCGGTGTAGACGCCACCCCTAGATGGGGTGGGGTCGCTGGCGCGTTCACATGTATAGATGCATACCCACCGAATTTCGTCTCAACTTCGAATCGAAGTTCGACCTAAGAATTCCATCAGACGATCGACAGGGTCATTTGAGCCTTGAAGGGCATCGCCGTAACCGCCTGGTCGACGGAAAGCTTCAATGGACTCCAAGGCTTGAGCGTAGAGAGTATTTGCCTGGTCATCACTGATCCCATGGTCGACCGCTACAGAGTCGGCGAGATCCCACGAATGCGTCATAGGGTCAATCCACATCGCACCCAAAAAGTCATCGACCGTCATCTCACCAATAATGGTCGGCCCATGATGTTCGAGCACCCCTGGGGTCTCCAACGCCTCCCAAACACGATGTACGATCAGCCCAGTCGCTACGGCAGGGTCTTCTCCGGCAATTTCCTCGAAGCTGTTATCTGAAACCGTTCCTTCGATACCGCATGCAGCTTCGGTAAAGGTCATTACTTTCAACGTATGCCCAACTAGTTCGCGGGCGTTCCACTCGGTACAGCAGGTTGCATTACCCCACGCAGAGTTAGGAACGCGTCGTACCACTGCCTCGAACTGAAGCATGGATCGGACATACCGTCGAGAAAATTCTGTCATTGGTGCCCCCACCCTCATACCCGAATTAGAAAACTGTAGCACCAACCTTTGGTGAGTGCTTTAACGTCTCAGAGGTCAGTCTGCTATTCCAGTCACGCAAAATTCCCCACCCTCGGGGTCCGCAAGTACAGCAACTCGCCGACCTCCAACAGTTTCCGCTTCTATTCTTCGAGCATCTGTGAGCACTGTTGCACCCAAACTCACCAGTCGCTCAACCTCAGCATCAACATCATCGCTCGCTAGGTCCAGGTGTACCCGATGCTTGACTGTTTTCGCCTCAGGCACAGTTTGCAAGATCAGCACATAGATGATGCGATCAGATCGAGGCTTAAACAGACGAATGTATGGCTCTTCGACGAGTCGACGCTCATAACCCAGGACCTCCTGCCAAAAGTTCGCCATGCGCTCAACATCAACACAGTCGATAGTCATTGCCGTGCTACTAGTAAGGGCCATCTTGCCACTTTAACAAACCTGAGAGATCTGATAGATACAGGCCTACAGATTGACGCTTACGCCTTTGCCGAGTGCACCCCTGGGTGGGGTGGGGCTAATGCTTCCACGGCACCGAATCTTGCTATGACTGGGCCGAAATATTAGGCTCGCCTTGGTTTATAGCAATCCAGATGCGCTCCGGCGACAAGGGGGTGTCGATGTGTTCGACACCGAAGGCTTGCAAAGCATCTACAGCGGCGCTGACGATTACCGCCCCTGCTGGAGTGATGCCGGCTTCGCCCGCTCCTTTGATGCCCAGAGGGTTACTGGCGGCCACGCACTCCTCAATATGGCTCTCGAGTCTCGGCGTTTCCATCGTGCTGGGCATCCGGTAGTCAAGGAACGATCCCGTCAGGAGTTGGCCGGTGTCACGGTCGTACACGATCTCCTCAAAAAGTGCTTCCCCAATGCCCTGCGCGGCTCCGCCGTGCAGCTGACCCTCAACAATCATCGGGTTGATAACCCGTCCTACGTCATCGACGCTGAGGTAGCGCGTCACCTCTAAGGCGCCGGTCTCGGAGTCGATCTCCACCTCGCAGGCCGCTACGCCATTGGGGTGAGCATGCAGCCGGGTCGAGATCTCGGCGGTTGCGATGAGGGGCGCTTCAGACGCGGCTTCGAACAAGCCGACCGAACGCCCATCGGCGGTGACGTACCGAGCCTTCGCCAGGCTGATCTCAAGCACATCTACGCCGAGTCGCTCTGCCGCTCGGAGACGGAATTGCCTCAGAATGTCCTCGCACGCCTGCATCAAGATCGTTCCACCTAATCGCATGGACCGGTCGGCGTGTGAGCCCGAGCCACCGGCTATGCGGTCGGAATCACCGAACTCGATTGACACTGATTCCATGGGCACGTCCAGTGCTTCGGCCACCACCTGAGCGAAGCTGGTCTGGTGACCCTGCCCCGACGCCTGGGTACCAATCACTGCGCGGACCGTCCCGTCGACGTCGACTGTCACGTCGGTGCGTTCGTAGGGAGCGGCGCCGGGCGACTCGAGGTAGTTGGCCACACCGATACCCGCTAGCTTGCCGCGGCGTTCGGCGTCACGCCTACGGGCTGCGAAACCGTCCCAGTCGATAAGGCGGAGCGCCGTTTCGAAGTTGTCGCTGAACGCACCGTTGTCGTACGTGAGTCCGAGCCTCGTTCGGTAGGGCAGGTCGGCGGTGCCAATGAGGTTGCGCCGTCGGATCTCCGCTCGGTCAAGTCCGACGGCAGCGGCTGCAAGATCCATCAAACGCTCGACGATGTAAGTGACCTGTGGTCGCCCGGCACCTCGGTAGACCGACGTCGGGGTGGTGTTGGTGAGCGCGCCGCGCACTTTCACGTGCATCGCTGGGACGTCGTATGGGGGACCCGCCATACGCAGTAGGTTCGACAACACGGCGGACGACACCGGATGGGCTCCGACGTTGCCAACGTAGTCGAGTTGCAGGGCTATGATCTTTCCCTTATCGGTGAGCGCCAGCACGCCGTCGCAGCACGTGTCACGGCTGTGCACGTCGCTCACGAACTCCTCACTGCGGGTGCCCTCCCACTTGACGGGCCGCCCACATTTCCGACCGGCCCAGAGTAATAGCGGGTATTCGTTCGAGCACGGGATACGCAATCCGAAGCCTCCACCTACATCGAGCGTCATCACCCGAACTGCAGCGCTGTCGACACCGAGCGCGCTCGCCAACACGCTACGAAACCGATGCACCCCCTGGCTCGGCGCATACAACTCGTAGCGACCGGAGGTGGGATCGAAGCTGGCCACTGCGCTGCGCGGCTCGATCGGCGAGCCGTGCACACGATGATTGCGAGTCGAAAGTCGGACTACGTGCGCGGCCTCGTCGATCGCTGCCGCAACGAGGTCTGCATCGCCACGCTCAGCCTCGACGCACTGATTACCGGACTCCCACACATGCGGTGCCCCTTCGTCCAAAGCCAATCGGGCATCGATCACTGCAGGGAGTGTTTCGTAGTCCACAACGACCATTTCGGCGGCGTCGACCGCAGCTGCTGCACTCTCGGCCACCACGACGGCAATGATTTCGCCCACATGCCGGACCCGGTCCACCACGATTGGCAGCGCTGCTGGCGGTGGGCGCAACTCGTCAGCGGACAGGCTCGGCTGGGTCGGGTCGAGATGGTCGGGGAGGCTACTGGGCTGAAGCAGGGTTGTCAGCCCGTCGGATTCGTAGTCCTCGCCCGTGAGGACACACAGAACCCCCGCCGCTGCGACAGCTGCGCTCGCATCTAGCGAACGAATCTTGGCATGCGCCTCAGATGATCGAACGAAGACAACATGGGCCTGATCTGGGAGGTTGACCGTGGCAGTGAAACGCCCCGCGCCCGTTAAGAGTCGCTCATCCTCTACCCGCAGAACTCTCTTCCCGATCACGTTCTCACCCCTCGCTAGGACACTCGGGCGATCCTATGGTCTCCGGGCCGTCGGCCCAGTGATTTCAGGAGTTTTAGTGTTCTAGTGTTTTAGTGTTTTAGTGTTTTAGTAGTGTGGGAGATACAGGAATTGAACCTGTGACCCACTCCGCGGAAAGAGGTCTATCTACAATGGAAAACCGAGGTATAAGTACCGCTTAACTCTCGTAGAAATTCCTTAGAAGCCGGTATAGAGGAAGCGTTTGTACGCTGGACGGCCGGTAACTAGATTTTCCCTCAGTTGTAAGTCGGAGCGGATAGCTTGGCCTCTGTGAGGAGAACTCTTTTATCGATGGCCTTGTTGATGACGTCTGTGTTCGGTGTTGCTGGATGCGGTTCAGATGATGACGTGCAGGTTGAAAGCCGTGTAAAAAACGCTGCGCCAGAAGCTAGTGCTGTGTCTGATGCTCCTAGTGAAGCCGACTGCGAATTCCTCGACCGCGTCGAACTCGACCTCCTCGACCCCCTCTACAGCCTCGACCTCCGCGATCGCCTCGACGACCTCCGCCGCGACCTCCGCCTCGTCCTTCGCGACCGGTGTGATGCTGCGTCCAAGAATTGAACAGATTCGCCTGAAGGTGATGACGCCGACGGGGGTTGATTGTCCCAGGGCTGACTCAAACCGCTGTCTTGACCTGTGCTATACGGCGAAGCGGGTATCTTACTGGGCCGCTTGGCTTTCAAGTTCGTTATAGATTTCTTCAACGAACTCGGTGAGTTCTGGGCCTCTGGCCAACAAACCTCTGCCCGACTTTTCGTAGATCCTTCGCTGTCCTGGGTGTCGCAACGTAGCTCCACTAGCTGGGAAGACAAAGATTAACACACTCGCCACTAAGAATTAGTTGCAGCTACAGACCTACAGATTGATAGTCAGTCTGCTAACCCAGTAACCCAAAACTCCCCACCCTCGGGGTCCGCAAGTACAGCAACTCGCGGACGTCCAACAGTCTTCGCTTCTATCAGCTGAAAGCCGAATAAAAAAACTTTAGTAATGACTCAAGCGTTAACGTAAACGTCCCTCAGCTCGAACTAGACGGGAGCGACGACCTCAGCCGCCGCAAACCCCTCGGCCTCAACTTCGTGACAAACTCGAAAGAGCAAGCATGCGCTAGGAGCGGGAGAACGTCAGATGCAACTCTGAGCGAGACCCATCGGGTCAGCAGTTTTGGGTGTCAGCCGAGAACCCCGTCGAGGATGAGCTGCACGTAGTCCTCCTCGGAACGGCCGAGAAGCTCTCGGACGACATGTTCGTTGTGCTCGCCGAGGCCGGGAGATTGATTGAGTAGCAGCTCGGTACCTCGCCACTGCGCCGCCTCGCGATCAATCGGAATGTCGATGTCCGGCCGGGAGGGTTGCTGCACGATCTGGTAATGATTTCGCAGCTGCGGGTCCCGATCGTAGGTGTCAGCATCGCTCGATACGTCGGTCACATCATTCCGAGTTCGAGTCGGGCGACGTTGGATAGGCGGGAGGCGTCCCATGGAGGGTCGAACACGAGGATGACTTCGACTTGTTCAACGCCTGGCAGCTCCGCGACTGCGTTGTGGAGGTCTTGGCGCATGATGTCGCCCATGCCGCAGAAGGGAGCGGTGACCGACATGTCGATGTCGACTCGTTTGTTACCGCTGGGCAGGTCGGATGTTTCGACCTTGTAGACGAGGCCGAGCTCTACGATGTCGACGGGGATCTCGGGGTCGTACACGGTCGTGGCGGCTTTCCAGACTGCATCGAGACTGAATTCGCCGTCGGCATGTTCGGTTTTCACCGCGACCTCAACGAATCCGAAGTCGACGGAGTCTTCTGGGCTCAGCCGGACCATTTGTCCTTCGCTGGTGGTAACTGTGGCAGTGCCGCCCAGTGCCTGTGAGACCTTGATGCGGTCGCCTTCGAGGAGCACAATCGGCTCGCCGGCGGGGATGATGGTGGCTTTCACGTCACGTGGGAGCTTGAAGGCTCGCGATGGGCCGATGTTGACCTCGGCCTCATGCATCGTCGTGCCCGAGACGTTCGGTGATCCAGCTGCGAATCGTGTCGATGTGCAGGTCCTCCATCACCTGGTCGGCGAAACCGTTGATCAACAATCGGCTGGCTTCGTCTTTGGGGATGCCGCGAGAACGCATGTAGTACAAGGCTTCTTCGTCGAGCTGGCCAACAGTGGCGCCGTGTTGGCACGACACTTCATCGGCGAGGATCTCCAGCCTTGGTGTGGTGTTGATCTCGGCCTGCTTCGAGAGCAGGAGATTGGCGTTGGACTGTTCGGAATCGGAGCCGTCTGCGCCAGGACGGACATCGACGCCGCCATTCCAAATCCCGGTGCTGGAGTCGTCGAGCACACCGCGGTAGGACTGGCGGCTTGTGCAGTTCTTCGCGCTGTGGACCACGGTGATCTGCTGGTCGAGGGTCTGGGTGCCGAAACCGAAGTAGAGCCCAGATAGGTCGGCGTGAGCCGCTTCGCCGTTGAGGTACACGTGGTATGCGACTCGGCTGTAATCGGATCCGAGGTTGAAGAGTTGGGAGCGAAGGGTGCTGCGCTCTGCCTGGGTCACGTCGACTCGTCCGAGGTGGATCTGGGCGGAAGGGAGATCTTGGAGGATGATGTGTTCGAGGCTGGCGTCAGGGGCGAGCGAGATCTCGGTGCGGACGTTGGAACCCCCAAAGGTGTCGCCGCTTCCAATGCGGGTCTCGACCACGGTGGCTGAGCTTCCTGCCGCCATCTCGATGGCAACGCGAGTCGCAGAAGCGTTGTGTGCGACACCTGGAACCACGACGTCGACAATGTGCAGAGTTTCATCGATGCGCGCGCCGATGTGTAGCAATGCGCCGCCAGCTCCGTGCGCCCGATTGATGATCGAGTAGGCGTCCTCTGGTCCGTCATACTTGCGGTCGAGCATGCCAGCGGCGAGATCGGCTGGCGCATCGGCGAGGCTGACGACCTGGACCCCTGAAGGCAACTTGTCGAGCCTGGACAATGAGGCGTCGACCACGCCGTTGACGATGACGATCCGAGGACCTTTGATATGGGGAATCTGACTGTCGATGTCGCCGGGCACCGCGTCGGGTGCCGTGGCTGGCCCGAATGTCAGCTGGCCGAGCTTTTTGTGTGGTGCGTATCGCCACGCCTCATCGCGTTTGGTCGGCAAACTCAACGACGCCATCTGTTCGAGCGCCACGGAGCGGGACGCAAGGACGGCCTGGCTCACGCTGGTACTCCCGTCAGGGGGGCATCGTCGAGGTCGTGATTGACGAAGTCGGCGTAGCCGTGGTCTTCGAGGTGAAGAGCGAGCGTATGATCGCCCGATTTGACGATCTTGCCGTCGACCAGCACATGCACGAAGTCAGGTTTGATGTAGTCGAGGAGGCGTTGGTAGTGGGTGATCACGATCATCGACCGGTCGGGCCCACGCAGCGAGTTCACGCCTGAAGCAACGACGCGGAGGGCATCGATGTCGAGACCGGAATCGGTCTCGTCGAGCACAGCGAGTCGTGGCTGCATGATAGCCATCTGCAGGATCTCGTTGCGTTTCTTCTCTCCGCCACTGAACCCGGCGTTCACTGACCGGTAAAGGAAGTCGGATTTCATTTCGACGAGATCCATGGCCTCTTGGGCCTCCTTGAGAAAGTCGCTCGCCCCGATCTGCTCTTCGCCTCGGGTACGGCGAACCGAGTTGAGTGCGGTCCGCAGGAAGTACATGTTGTTCACGCCCGGGATCTCGACCGGATACTGGAATCCCATGAACACACCGGCAGCAGCGCGCGCTTCTGGGACCATCTCGAGCAGATCGGCACCATCGAGGGTGACAGTGCCACCAATCTCGTATCCGTCGCGACCAGCGAGGGCGTGAGCAAACGTGCTCTTACCAGACCCGTTCGGGCCCATGATGGCATGCACTTCGCCGGCACCGACATCGAGGTTGAGACCCTTGAGGATCTGGGTATCTCCAATCGAGGCCGTCAAATTCTCCACGTGCAGCATCAGCCGACACTTCCTTCCAAACTCACACTCAGCAAACGCTGAGCTTCAACAGCGAACTCCATCGGGAGCTCATCAAACACTTCGCGGCAGAAACCATTGACGATCATCGCCATGGCATCTTCTTCGTTCATGCCGCGCTGGCGGCAGTAATACAGCTGGTCCTCGCCAACAGTTGAGGTCGAGGCCTCATGCGCAACTTGGGCCGTTGGGTTCTTCACCTCGATGTACGGCACGGTGTGCGCCCCGCACTCCTTGCCGAGCAGCAGGGAATCGCACTGTGTGTAGTTGCGTGCGTTTTCGGCTGATCGCATCATCTTCACGAGGCCTCGGTAAGTGTTCTGGCCGTGGGCGGCCGAAATACCTTTCGAGATGATGCTGCTGGTGGTGTCGGCCCCGATGTGGATCATCTTGGTGCCGGTGTCGGCCTGCTGATGTTTCGACGTCAATGCCACCGAATAGAACTCGCCGACCGAACGATCACCCTGCAGGATCACACTCGGGTACTTCCACGTGATAGCAGAACCGGTCTCAACCTGGGTCCACGAAATCTTTGCGTCGGTGTGGGCCCGGCCTCGTTTGGTGACGAAGTTGTAGATGCCGCCGACCCCGTTCTCATCACCGGGATACCAGTTCTGCACAGTCGAGTACTTGATCTCGGATCGGTCTTTCGCCACGAGCTCAACGACCGCGGCGTGGAGCTGGTTTTCGTCGCGCTGGGGAGCAGTGCACCCTTCGAGGTAGGAGACATGGGAGTCGTCCTCGGCCACGATGAGCGTGCGTTCGAACTGACCAGTGTTCATCGAGTTGATGCGGAAGTACGTCGAGAGTTCCATGGGGCAGCGAACACCCTTGGGGATGTAGCAGAACGACCCGTCGGAGAACACCGCCGAGTTGAGCGCAGCAAAAAAGTTGTCTCGAACAGGCACGACCGACCCCAGATGCTCCTTGATGAGCTCCGGATGATCCTGCACCGCCTCGGAGAACGAACAGAAAATGACACCAGCCTCAGCCAGGGTTGCCTTGAACGTGGTCACCACCGAGACCGAATCGACAATGGCATCAACAGCGACGTTGCTGAGCATCTTCTGCTCATGCAGCGGGATGCCGAGCTTGTCGAACATCTCGCGGATGTCGGGATCGACATCGTCCATGCTGTCGAGGACCGGCTTCTGCTTCGGGGCTGCCCAATAGCTGATCGACTGATAGTCGATTGGAGTGATCTGAAGCTTGGTCCAGTCGGGCTCTTCCATCTTCTGCCACGCCGCGAACGCCTTCAGCCGCCACTCCAGCAGCCACTCAGGCTCGTCCTTCTTCGCCGAGATCAGACGCACGGTCTCCTCGGTCAGCCCTGGAGGTGCGACGTCGGTATCGAGATCGGTACTGAAGCCAAATTCGTAGTCGGCTTCGGCCAGTTTCGCTGCCGCCGGGTTGCTGAGAGCGATCGCCGGTTGGGCGTTTTTTTCGGTCGTTGTCATTGCGATGGTCTCCTTCACCTAATATCTGCTGGTCGGTCCATACAGGCAACTAGTTCTCTCACCTCTGGCCGCGGGACTAACCGTCGACCTCGATGATATGGCAAGGTCCGTCGACCTCGATGATATGGCAAGGTTAGCAGCGTTTCGCCCACCTAAAACAGCGTCTGGCAAAAGAACCATAGCTATACCTGAAGTATTATCTAACCTCCTAGCTCCCCTGATAACAGACCGGTCAAAGGATGAGTCATTATTCCTTACCAAAAATGGTGCGCTTATACGTCCATCCAACTTTCGGCAACGAGTCTGGAAGCCAGCAGTAGAGGCCGCAGAGCTGGGACAGGTACTTTTCATGCCCTCCGCCATACCAGTGTCGCTTGGGCTATCGAAAGCGGCGGACACATGCGGCTCATACAGCAACGGCTATGCCACTCCAACATTCAGACAACTATGGGAACCTACGCACATCTTGTCGATAATCTTGATGGGGACCTCGCCAAACAGCTAGGAAATAGCATCAAAATCCCTGATGTTCCCCAGCCGCTCCCCGAGCGATGTAAACACCATTCAACGACAGTCTCGTCTCCGGGCCGTTGGCCCAGTGATTTCAGGAGTTTTAGTGTTTTAGTAGTGTGGGCGATACAGGAATTGAACCTGTGGCCTCTTGCGTGTCATGCATGTCCTGGCAATTCGGCTAACCCATTGAATAGAAAGCTTTTCGTATAGACACTGGGTTTTAGCTTCAAGTGAGCTATGGCTATTTCGAGTGGTTCATAGGTGTCTCGCTCCCCACATGCTCCCCACATGCTCCCCCAAGAACCTGACTAACAACTTAGAATTGTGCTGAGCTACCAGGGGGTGCGCCGAGCGTCCCGCACCACTAAATAATGTTTATGGTCCTAAGTTGATATTTGGCAAGCGGGGTGAAACCTAGGGAGGAACTCGGAAGAGTTAACCCTGTTTATGTCGGATTCGTTGCCTTACTTCGGGCAAGTGACTCATAAATCTCCGATTGCTAGACGTTCGCGCACGTCAATGGCTCTTTCGCGAATTTGATCTATGTCGTTGAGGCGATCGAGGTTGCCATATTGAAGTGCTAGCCGATGGTTAGAACTTAACTGGTCCCTGTTGCGGTCCAAGAAGTCCCAGTAGAGAGTGGTGAAGGGGCATGCGTCTTCCCCAACGCGCTTCTTAGGATTGAAGCTGCAGGTTTGACAAGAATCGCTCATTCGATTGATGTAGGCCCCACCGCTCGCGTACGGCTTGGTAGACATCGAACCACCATCGGCGTACAACGCCATCCCAACTACGTTTGGGACCATTACCCACTGAGAGCTATCGACAAATGAGGCAGTCATCCACTCTGTCATCGCTTGTGGGTTTATCCCTGCCGTGAGGGCGAGATTTCCGAAGATCATGAGCCGTTCTATGTGATGTGTGTATCCGTAGTCTCGAAGGTGACCCACGGCTGAGCTGACACACCTCATGTTGGTCTCAGCGACCCCCAAAAACACCGGCGGAACCGCCTGATCCGCACCAAAGAAATTAGATTCTGCGTAGTCAGGCATCCAAAGCCAATACAAACCCCAAACGTACTCCCGCCAACCCAGTATCTGACGTATGAAGCCTTCCACGCTATTTAGCGGTGCAGCACCGTCGCTGTATGCTTTTTCTGCTGCTGCCAATACTTCGCGTGGGTGCAACAAACCTAAATTAAGAGATGAACTTAGGCAGGAGTGGGATAACTTCCATTCGCTTACCAACATGGCGTCTTCATAAATTCCAAATTGGGGCAGTCCGGTATCGATAAACTCTTGCAGCCTGACTAGTGCTTGTGCCCTCGTGACTGGCCATATTCCTTCTGGAGATTTACCCCACCCATCAGATAATCGACGGAGGACAACTTCATCGGTTGTATCTCGAGGAAACTTTGCCAGCGAGGGCCAGTCTCTCCCATCATTTGGGGGCGGTTCTCTGTTTTCGGAATCGAAGTTCCAATTTCCACCCTCTGGCCCTCCGTCGCTCATTAATATTCCGAGACGCTTACGCTGCCATCTATAAAAATCTTCGAGTCGCAGCTGTTTACGAGACTTTGACCATTCCGCAAACTCGAAATAGCTGCAGACAAACTGATTGTTAGGGATTATCCGAATTCCGTTTTTTTCAAGGAATTCTCGACATTTCCAACTTGACGGCTCCATCGCTGAGACTTCAGTTACCGCATTATCTTGACGGTGTTTTTCTAAGCCCTTTTGAAAAGACGTCGCCAGTTGGTAATCAACCTCAAACCCCTTTTCTCGGAGTTCTTCAGCGAAATGCATCATCGCTGAGATGACTACATGCTGTCGTTGGGCATGCCAATTCTTGGACTGTATCTTTTGCAGGCTCTCTACCATCAGAATCCGACAGTCATCTGGCATCTGGCCGTGAAGTGAGCTGATGTTAAGATTGAGTTGGTCTCCGAAAATCCAGATGGTCTTTTTAGCGTCGTTTCTCATGACCTCACCATGCGATCCGGAGGACCATCGTCAAAAACCACACAGGCGTTGCGAGTAGCGGCATAGTTTCTCATCCAACAACTACTGTATAGGCGTTAAGAGAACATCAAAGTTGAGTAAGGGACTCACCCAAATTCTCGGGGAAAGTTTATTAGGTATTCTTTACAGGAATGTTGATGTTATGGGAATATCAAACTTGTGAACTATTGGAGTTCAGATAAATACTTTAATCGGAGGCGGATATATGCAGTTCATGGTTGAGTACACAATCACCCCTGAGGCTAGAAATGAAGTTCAAGCTTTATTTAAGGCAACCGGAGCAATGCCTCCCGCAGGTGTCGAACTGTTGGGTCGTTGGCATGACGCTGCCTCTCTAAAGGGCTACATGCTTTGCGAAACAGTTGACCCAACGGGAATTGCAGTATGGCTCCAAGACTGGACTCATATGATGACTTTTGAAGCTAAGGCAGTCGTTAATGATGAGCAGATGGCAGGAGTCATAGGCTGAGACGGATAGAGATCAAAGAATCTGAATGGCTGGCCCTCTAGGGGGTCAGCCATTTTCCTAGCTAGCCGTTTCTTTTACACCCCACCGCCACACCAGTGTCGCTTGGGCTATCGAAAGCGGCGGACACATGCGACTAATACAGCAACGGCTAGGCCACTCCAATATCCAGACAACTATGGGAACCTACGCACATCTTGTCGATAATCTTGATGGGGACCTCGCCAAACAGCTAGGAAATAGCATCAAAATCCCTGATGTTCCCCGAGCGCTGTAAACACCATTCAACGACAGTCTCGTCTCCGGGCCGTTGGCCCAGTGATTTCAAGGCTTTTAGTAGTGTGGGCGATACAGGAATTGAACCTGTGACCTCTTGCGTGTCATGCATGTTCTGGCAATTCGGCTAACCCATTGAATAGAAAGCTTTTCGTATAGACACTGGGTTTTAGCTTCAAGTGAGCTAAAGCTATTTCGAGTGGTTTATAGGTGTCTCGCTCCCCACACGCTCCCCAAGAACCTGACCAACAACTTAGAATTGCGCTGAGCTACCCGGGTATGTGCCGAGGCTCCCCCACCACTAAATAATGTTTAACGTCGTAGGTTCGTGTTTGGTTCTTCAGCTCTGTTCTGCCACCGCTCTACCGCTCACACCACCCCTCATAAGTCATCGGCGCACCAAAATTGTAGTTGAAATACCCATCCTCACAAGAAACACCACTACCAGCACCTGGATTAGCAACTACTG
>Ga0308019_10000105_pt1 | contig 48457 bp, 36 predicted proteins | sample Neamet284_FD_203135 | JGI IMG/M metagenome (GOLD analysis project Ga0308019, IMG submission 203135) | Marine microbial communities from water near the shore, Antarctic Ocean - #284 | ecosystem: Environmental > Aquatic > Marine > Unclassified | place: Southern Ocean | collected 2014-10-01
CACCACCCGTTGCGTTGTCTTCTCCGCCCGTAGCGTTGTCTTCTCCGCCCGTTGCGTTGTCTTCTCCACCAGTTGCGTTGTCTTCTCCACCCGTTGCGTTGTCTTCTCCACCCGTTGCGTTGTCTTCTCCACCCGTTGCGTTGTCTTCTCCACCCGTTGCGTTGTCTTCTCCACCCGTAGCGTTGTCTTCTCCACCCGTAGCGTTGTCTTCTCCACCCGTAGCGTTGTCTTCTCCACCCGTAGCGTTGTCTTCTCCACCCGTAGCGTTGTCTTCAAAGGGTGCTGGGAGAGGAATAACTCCGGGTACATTTTCACAATTCACTTCAAAATACAGGCAAAGGAGGGTGTCGATTCGATCTAATCCGGCCTGTCCTGTAGTGTGATCATATGTGACAAGATAAGAGGCAACCTGTGGACCTTGCCAGGCCCCAATACGTCCTTCGATGGACGTATGCCATTCAGTGAATTGTTCATTATTCTGAGGGAGAATTCCCCGATATTCAAGAAGTAATGACTGAACAGGTTCTGAACGAGGCATTAAATTCACGATATCAAGTGTTTCTTGGTCAACTTCTAACCCCCAGAATTCGAAGAATGGCGCCATATTTACGCCAATTACTTCGGATGATGTCTTGGTAAAATCAGAATCACTGGTCACGCCCACTTCGCTTAATTTCGTAGAACCATCCACTATACGCTGATAGAACACATCGTGTGTCCCGCCAACGGAGTCCCACCCATAGAGGTAAGCCATGTCGACATATCTTGCAGTCCCTCTCGACTGGTAACTCACTTGGTCGAGTGGGTATCCTTCCTCAGTATAGCCTTTGTATCCTTCACCGATCCGTTCACCGTTACGGAAATTCGAGGTAATCATCCAATCTATTGCCGTTTCGCTGCGATTAAATCCTTGAAAAGTAGCATTTGCTAATGAGTCATCGAGCGATTTATTGAAGACAGTATTGAGAATGATTGCGGCTGGAACATTGACGACAGATTCCCCCTCACCCAACAGTGATGGAATATTGTGCAAATGACCCCATTCATGCCAAACTGTCATTATGCCCTTGTTGAAGACGTCTTCCGTTACAACCCGAGGGTCTGCCCACCATGATATATCTCGGCGTGATGCCATCCCACTTTCCGTAAACGAGTTCACATCCGCTTTCATACTCATTGGGTTTTCAGCAGGCGCAACTGTTCCCGCAGCCGGAGTTTGGATATCGGGCAACAGCCACATATGTTGCTGTGCATCTCCTCGCTCTAATGGCCACCCTCCTAGGACTAAGAATGAATCAATCGCGCTGTCCCAAAGTTCAAGCATTTCAGTCGGATTGTAGACTTTAGAATAATCCATGACCGCCCCATAAAATGTTGCTCCTCCGTTTCCTTCAGAACTAATGAGTTCAACTCTATACTCTCCACTTTGGTTTGAAACCTTGGAGAAAACGCCACTACCTGATGAATGCCACTCGGGTTCTGGTTCGCCTTCTCCCTGCGCCGAGTCATCATACAGCGTGTTTAAGTCATACGTAATAACAGTCAAATTAGGATATGTAATTTTTATTGTAACTTCTTCATCATGATGGCCAACTGCAGGTTCAATTGTGACGTTTTCACCTTCAGGCACTGTAAAGATACAACTTCGAGAAGTGTAGGTACCCGGGGTTCCGTCGATCGAACACAGTAAATCCCTTGAATATTTCAAGTACTTTAGAGGGAAACTGGCCATGAATCGGTCGGAGGCAATATCTCCCCATGGAGCATCGTTACTTTCCACAGCAGCCTTCCACTCTTCATACGAAGTTTGGCTGAGTTCTCTGGTTGAAAACAAAGGCGATGAAACAGCTCCTGTGATGGTAAGTTCAAGATCTCCTTCTTGGGCTCCGTTTGGAGTCATAATGTATATCGAACCACCAAATGGATTGGCTACATGTGTCGTCGCTGAATCGATTGGGAAAGACGTACCAACCTTGGGAAAGCGCGCATATGCTCCGTCGGTAGAGACCCGCAAGTCACTTTGGTGGGCTCCAACCCACGCCACGAGTCCACCATCGATATGTTCTGATGCGACTTCAATTGTAACGATTTCACCTGCTGGTGCAAAAAATCCAGTCGGTTGTATTAACCGGTTATCGTCGCCGAAACTCCGTGCTGGATCTGTTTGGTAGGTTCCTCGAATCATTGCTTTGCCATCTGTGACCCTCACAGCATTTTCGCCCACAAGGCCCGGGAAGTATTTGGCATCAGGAAAATCAATGCCCTCTGAGGCAAGGATATTCTCAGGGGTAAATACTGATTCAAGGACATATACTTGCATTGTAAATCCAATATATCGCAAGGGGTAATCTGTAGAAGGAGTCCACGGTATTTCTCCAGCATCAAATATTGCGCCTTGAGTTGCAGCATATGTCTCAATGTAACGAACTGCATTTACTCCAATATCAGACCATGGGACATAGAGGTTTGAAACGACTTTTTCCAAATTTCCATCGATGGCAGTTGCATCAAGTGTTGTGTTACCATTCATATGCTCAATGAGCGCATTTAATGCATCATTCATGTCAACAGATGATCCGAAAGGAACGGGTGAACTCGAACTGAAATTCCGCACATACATTCCGATCGATGGTGTTGAATTTATTTCGCCCCACACGCCTTCACTGTTCCAATCGTAAGAAACAAATTTATTCCCACCTAAATCTGAGCCAATTCGAATAGGATTGTCAACCAAATAGGCTTTAAAACATTCAACATCATCAATTTTTGGCGTTAATGAATACACATAGCGTTGTGAGTTTAGAAGAATTTCGACCGTTGGAATCTCCAATGAAAAATCATAGGTAATCGTCAAGGTATACCATTTTTCAAATGAAAGATTACGATTGAGCATGGGGTTAAGGAAATGGTTTCCTTCTCCGGGTTGGGTGATCTGCATTGAAAGTCCGTAATTTTGTTCATCATCAACACCGCTCTTCACCCATAATGAAAAACCGATGTCACCAAATCCTGCGGCTTGATTGGAAATTAAAATTCGAATCCCGTCTCCGGTTTTTCCTTGGTAGTCAGAACTGGAGTTCCCAGCAGTTAGGTGTGAGTTATTAAAATATGAATCATTTAGATTGAAATCAAAAGAAAATTGAATCCGGCCTGAGTGATTCAATCCATTGGTAAGGTTGTTCGGAAAGTCGACTGCGTCATAGCCGCCCAAATACAATCCATCTTCACCGTTCAAATTCTCAAAGGTTGGAGTTCCTTGACTTACAGCAGGTTCGAGTTCAGAGTTTGATTCGTTGAAAGATTCGCTCAAGAGATACTCACGAACCCCTGCGCCATCAACTGGACTGGATTGGTAATTTGTACACGGGTCCCTAGAGTCGTCCCAGAAATCATTATCATCATCATCATCTTCATCGATATCTCGGCAACCATCAGCATCTGCATCGGTCAATTCAGTCGAAGTCCAATTCTTTTCGCCAAGCATACATAAGTCGAGGGAATCAACAATTCCATCACCATCATCATCAAGATCTTCAGCATCTTCTGAACCCACCAAATACACAAAGAGAGAGACGCCTCCGTTATCAGAATCGTATCCATCATCGTAATAATTCTGATCATAGTCGGTAATGTTAATTGAATAATTTCCAGGTTGGCTCCACGAATCAGTGATTGAAAGGTCGCCATAGCTTACACTTCCCAGCATTCCCGAGATTTGTGAGAGTCGCCCAACCGAGTTCACGTAAAATGGGAAGGTTGATTCCCGTGATTCGTCAATGAAATAACTCCCCCAAAATACAGAATCTCCACTTGGTTTTTCCATCGTGATTAATGTTTCATATCGGCAACTTGGATGGCATTCATGGTATACATCGAAGGCTTGACCAGGCAGGATCGAAAAATTGAATTCCTGATACGTCCAATCTTGAGTATCATAAAGGTCAATCAACACAGAACGGTCTTTACATCCATCGCCATCGTAATCGCTTGTCTCATTTGAAGTCCAAGAGAGTGTTCCAGTTGGGCAAGCATCATCAACGTCTGCAACTCCATCTGAGTCATCGTCCAAATCCTCTGCGTCAGGAATGCCATCATAATCATAATCTGCGTAGGCTTTGGGGATGAAAACCGTTGAAAAAAGGAAAAGCAGAACGAGGAAGAGTGGAAGGATTCGATTGTTCATTATTCTTGGTTCTTGCTTCAAGTCATAAAGATATCGAAAATGTAAATTCTTCCCGAAATCCCCGAAGATCTAGATTGATTTATGATAAGAATCCAAAAGTCTGCGAATGATTCTAGCAAAGTTGCTCCATCAAGAACTCTGTCGAGTTCGTGTTCGAGGAAATCGTCTACTCCTCTTCACGATAACTTGTTCCTTGATTCCACTCTTTCATCAGCAAAATGATGATGCCTAATTCAGCTATTTTCGTTGTAAGACCCAAGTAATCTTCGAGGATGTAGTGTACATCATGATTGGATACAAAATATGCGCCAAACATGACAGCAACACCGAGTCCCAATCCCAACCTCGCAACTTTTTCCTGCCATTGACTAAATTTAACCAAGAAGGAGAAACCCAGAATGGCAATGACCCCAACTCCACCGAACAGGAGCAGATTATCGTTCAAACCCAACAAGATATGCACGGAACCTGTGAATGATGCAAGTGCAAATACCAATGGACTTGAGAGGCACGTTTGAAGTTCAAGGAATCGAGTGATTAGGATATATATGGATGCAGAAAGAACAATTGAAATGAGCATGATTTGCAAATTTGTAGGACCGCTCGTGCTTTCGTCACCATGCGCAGAAGCGAATGGTACTGACAAAACTGCAAGCACCACAGATAATGTGAGAACAAGCGTTCGGTGCTGCATATTCACCCCTCGACGCATGATGGTAATTTAACTTTGGAATGGGTTTCAGTCGACCACTATGCAGTCTACCCCTGGAGGCACAGAGGGACAAGCGATTCGAACCCAATGGTTTCAAACTCAATGTCCGTGTTCGATGAGGCCAGTTGCATCTGCACCAACCAAGAGTCCCACAAGCAACAATGCCCCTGCAAGAACGCAAAGCATGGCCTTCCGTCCGGTAACGGGATTGTGAATGTCAGGCAACGTATCGACGGTTGCGACGTAAAGGAAGGTTCCAGCCGAGAACAACATAGCCAAACCGATGGTATGAGTCTCTAAATCTGCAAGAGCAAAGAAGGCGATGATCATCATAACCGGGGTGGCCAGGGAAAACACAAGGACGTCAATGATTGATTCTTTTCGTGTTTTACGTTCGTGCATCGAAAACACTCCAAGACTAAACGCTGCAGGGGCTTTGTGAATGAGCACTGCCATGGCCACTGTGGCAGTGATAGCGACGCTACCGGTGGCGGCTGCGGCTCCAATGGCTAATCCGTCTGTAGCCGAATGAAGGGTCAATCCAAGAACCATCATCCAACCACCACTTCCATGATGAACATGTTCGTGTCCGTGTTCGTCATCATGATCGTGATGTTCTTCATGAACAGCATGCCCAATTCCTGAGCCTTCGAGAATGAGCATCAACGCAAACCCGGCAAGAATCGCTCCACCGAGCAACCAGCCGTCGCCATGTGAATCATGTGAAGCATGAGAATCCGATGCCTCATGGGCATGGCCTGTGATCAGTTCCTCGATTTCATTCAAGCCAGTTGTAGCATTGATGTCGCCATCTTCGACTTCTTCAATTACATGGAGCACGGATGCTGAAAGGGTTTCTGCCCCTGATTCGTCCTCATGGGCATCTTCTTTCTCAGATCCATCTTCACTGTGGGCTTCATGCCCACCTACAAGCATTTCAATCTCTTCGATTGCCTGCGAAGCATTGATTTCACCGTGATCGACTTCCAACATCACCAAAGCAATGCTGCCTGCAATTCGATCATCCTCTGCATGTGAATCATGCTCTTCTGTCGTGGCCAATTCATACCCTTCCGGAATCACAACCATCATCGCAGAAGCAATAATAATTCCAGCAGCGAGGCCAGTGAGAACTTTCAAGCGTTCAGGGTTTTGTTTTATCGATGATAAAACAGGGAGCAGTCCACCGAATAAGGCGATTACAAGGGTCAGTGCTGCGTAGAACAATGGTGCTGTGGCCATGGCCTTTTGTCAGATAATAGGTATTTAAAAAATGTTATTAATTCTAAGCGAATGGGAGGGCCATGAGCCGTGTCTTATCGTTCAGCACCGACCATGATTTTGCAGATCAACTTCCAAGCCTCATTCACAAGTCGGGCTACAGCAACCGAAGTCAGTTTCTTCGAGATGCAAGCATCCACTTCGCCGATGCGAAACAGCGCGGAGACTTACAGTCGATGGCCAAGGAGCTCATGGTTGAAGGAACGATGATCATCTATTACCAACACGGAGTTGAAAGCAAGTTGATGGAATTGAGGCACTCAAAGGACATCGAAGTGTTTTCATTCCATCATAACTGCCTGACTGATTCTCACACCTGCGTTGACACAATGCAAGTCAGAGGTACGGCACGTACCTTCCAGAATGCGATTGATCATCTCAACAACACCAAAGACATTGACAAAGTGAGTTTTGTCGCAGCTCCAATCCGTGAAACTGGATGCTGTTGATCGATTCGTGATCAACAGGGGCATCGTAGTCGACGCATTAACCCTGGAAAGCAGGGTAGTAATGTTGCGTGTAGCCAATGGCATCAGCAGCAGGATAACCTTGGGCTAACAATCCGTTGTAATAATCGCGAGCTGGGTCAGCGACTGGCGCTGGTTGTGCAACTGGCTGGATTGCTTGGACTGCTGGGGCTGCGTAGGTTGCAACTGCCTGTTGAGCCACTGGTTGGGCTGCGAAGTTTGGCATTGCAACGGCTGCCGGTTGAGCATCCATCGGAGGCATGCTGGGCATACCACCGGCTGCAGGCTGTGCCCATGCTTTTTGTTCATCATCGGCACTCCGGCCTCGGAGGAAGAAAGCCCCACCAGCGAGCGCACCAATCAATATCAAGCCGCCAAAGCCGTACATAGCGACCGAGCCACTGGAAAGCGAATCGCTTGATGTCTCTTTTTCTTGAATCCATCGAGTTGGGTCATCGATGTAAGCGTCTGCGCCATCATCGAGGGTCCAATCTGTACTTGGGTTGGAATAGCCATCACCGTCTTTATCGTAGCATCCGATGCGGTCGAGTGTGGAGTTGCCTCGGCCATTCACGCAAGCATCAGCACCATCAGCAAGCGTCCACTCAGCATCAGGGTCAGAGTAGCCGTCACCATCGGTGTCAGCGCATCCAAGACGATCGATGTTTGATGTGTCTCGAACAGTTGGGCAATCGTCAGGTGTGACACCGGTTGGGTTGTCTCCGTAGCCGTCGAGGTCTTCATCGGCCCATTGTGTTGGTTCAGCAGGGAATGCGTCACCGCCTTGTGTAGGCATCCAATTGATGTCGGGGTCTGAACGAAGGTCACCATCGGAATCGAGGCATCCGTATCGGTCGAAGGTGGAGGTGCCGGCCACGCTTGGGCATGCATCAGGTTCGAACCCTGTTGTATTGTCACCAAAACCATCGTTATCGGTGTCGAGGTACTGAGTTGCTTCCTGTGGGAAGGCATCCATCACATCGTACCAGCCATCGCCATCAGCATCGGGGCACCCGATCATTCCGGCTTGCCAAGACGTACCTGACTGGAGTGGACAGGCATCTTGTGAAGTAGCATCAGCGTTGAATTCACCAGGCCACATTGTATTGCGGTCTGTCCACGTAACATTGGCCCAGTTGTCACCAAAGCCATCCTCGTCGAAATCTGACCACTGAGTCGGATCATTGCCAAAGGCGTCAGCTCCATCTTCGGAGGACCAGAAACCATCAGCATCTGAATAACCGTCTTCATCAGCATCGAAACAGCCGAGGCGATCAAGGCTTGAGGTTCCTGGTTGATTTGGACAGTCGTCTGGAGTTGTGCCAAGTGTGTTGTCACCATAGCCATCGTTGTCAGCATCAGCCCACTGTGTGGCGTCAGCATCGAAGGCGTCGTCGATGTCAGCCCAACCATCGCCATCGGCGTCAGGGCAGGCGTTCTTCCCACCAAGGGTTGAGTCGCCAGCCTCATTCGGACAGTCGTCGAAATCATCGGCCCAACTGTCACTATCGGAATCAAGGCAGCCTTGAGTCCCGTTGAGAGAGGTACCAGAGACCGTCGGGCAATCATCGCTAACGTCACTGAAACCATCGGCATCATCATCGGTGTCTTCATCGCTGTCACGGCAACCATCGCTGTCGATGTCAGAACTGGCATCGGAGACCCATGTTGGACGAGGTGGGGCGTAGGAGGTCCAAGGACAGTTGTCATCGGCATCGTCAATTTGATCGTTATCGTCATCTGAATCTTCGCCATCATCTTTGCATCCATCATTGTCCCAATCTGTTGAAGCAGATGGGTTGGATGTGTCTTGTCCACTCGTCCAATTGAATTCGCCTCCACGAGGGCAGAGGTCAGGGAAGTTATCGGTGATTCCGTCATTGTCGTCATCGGAATCACAAGCATCACCGCTCGTATCCCCATCCGTGTTGGCTTGAGTTGGGTTCGAAACATTTGGGCAGTTATCTTGAGAATCAGGAACACCGTCCACGTCTGCATCTTTCTTAGCGCTGGGGTCAAGTGACCACAAGATAGCGTCCCAGTTGGAAGTGGAAGTGAGTGTTAACCCACTCTTACTCATGGAACCGCCGCCAAGTCCGCCACCGACGGTGACGATATCGGTTTCGTTGATGGCGATGGAATAGAGCACTTCGTAATCAGCACCAGAAGTTGTTTCCATCCAGTTCCATATACCGTTTGAAGACAATGCGCCGACCATTCCATCGAAATTGCCACCAACCACGGCAGATTGTTGGCCACCGGTGAAGGTAGCATCGAGGACTGTGACAACGAACACTTCGTCCATCGAGTTGATGGCGATGTCACGAATGGAGTCGACAGAAGAACTGCCCCCGGTCGCTGCCCAACTGGTACCAGGAAGGGTCGCGAAGGGGTTTTTGAGCACAAAGGCATCTTGTTGACCTTGAGTGGCTGTAATGGACCATGAACCCGAAGGACCACTGCCTTGCAGGGTACCGTCATACAAACCTCCAATGTAGAGATCGTCATTCATACTCATCGCCATGGAAGTCGCTTGAGTGTCTTGATTCGGAGTGCCGAGTCCGCTCAGTGTTTTCACGGTGCCAGATGAATCAAAATTGATGAAGAAGGCGTCACTGGTTCCGGATGGAATATAGGAGTTGGTCCCGAAAATCATGTTGCCAAAGGTGATTCCAGTGATGAAAATATCGCCCATGGAATTTACTTCCACTCCGGATACGATTTGGTTACCGACACCGCCGCCGGATGCCGCCCAAACGAGGGATCCTGCTATACCGTCAATTTTCGCTACAAAAACTTCTTGATCGCTCACATTGAATGTAATTCCGCCGAAATCAGTCTCCCCTTGATGGACGCCTGTGACAATGACATCGCCGTTTTGATCAATGGTCACCGATTCGATTTGGCTTGTTTCTTGAGAATTATTTACCACGGTCTGGAAACTATGGGCCCAGAGCCATTGACCACTGGTGTCGGCCATAGCGATGAATCCGTCAACGGATGGGGAAGCGATGGTAAACATACCAAATTGAATCGAGCCAGTGTATAATCCAGCGACGACAATTTCGCCACCCATACCCACTGCGAGATCACCGAACACGGAGACTCCAGGATTGTTAGGAAGGTTATGATCTGCTCCTTGCAGGTTTTGGTACTGACCTGAACTGTCCACTGTTCCAATGTAAAATTCCTGTCCAAAAGGACTCGATGGGTTGAGGGTCTGGGTTCCAAAGGTAAGGGTTTGAGCGTTGCTCGTGTTCCAAGTACCGCCGAAAGCATAGGTACCAAAGGTAAATTCCAAGGCTTCAATGAATTCTGCACCAGATGGCGTACCACCGCCAACCAGCATTGGATTGGCACTGTTGGCACGTGCTTGAACACGCTCTACGGAGGTCGGTTCAGACAACTCAGAGGGGTTATGTAATTCTGAATCTGAAGCGAGGCTTGCCATCGGTGCCAAGACCGATAGAAGCATCAAAAGCATGATTGAGGTTGCTGATGTGCGAAGCAATACGGTTGCCATAGACAATGCTTGAGCCTAGAGGACAAGAAGGCTTCCATCCATTGACCGCGAGCCTTGAACGCCAAAGAGGCGCTTAAGTTCACTCGAGGTTGGTTTCAAGGGTGAGCAGATCACTGTCACCAGCATCGATGATGCTGAGTGTGGAAACCGAAAACGGCTTACCACAAGCAATACCGAGTTCTCGGTTGACCAATGCTGCACGGAACTTTGTCACTTCAGGGTGACGGGCGTGCAGATCATCCACGAATTCGGTCGGACAGTTTGCTGCCAAAATCACGAGTTTAGCTTCACCACGAGCACATGCATCGAGTGCTTGTCGTTGTCCAAATCGTAGGTTTCCGGTTGCAATTGCGTTTTTTAGTTGTCGGCTTAGATCCATTTTTTATTCCTCCATACTCCACTCTGTTTCTCATGGTTGGATACTCACTCAGGGATGTAGTACAGTTCGACACTGCCAGTTCCCAATGAAATTGGTTGTCCGACAATGATGTTTTCTGCAACACCGGTGAGGTAGTCTCGCTCGCCGATAATACCGGCCTTGAGCAAGTGATTGACGGTGACTTCGAAAGCAGCCCGAGCCAAGATACTGTGCTTGGTTCCGGACACACCGTGACGGCCAATAGCCCGCACTTCACCTTCGGAGGTCATGACGTCTGCGACGAGCAACAAGTGACGAACGTCGACTTCGAGTCGTGCGCCGTCAAGGGTCGCTTGCAGTTCATTGATGATCGATTGTCGAGCAGCCTCGATTCCAAGGAACTCGTAAATTTCAATGATGTTGTTGGTGTAGGTTCGTGTGCGGTCGATGGTTTCGATTTCGCTGACACGAGTGAGGTTTGAACCGATGGTCGAAAGGTAGTATTCGCCCGTCTTATCGTCAAGTTGAACGTTTGCTCGTTCGATGTTTGGAATTCCCTTGAGTCGCATGTCACGTATCTTTTCTTCAAGTTGAAGCAGCATTGTGTACGATGGAGGGTTTTCAGCAAGTTCGGCGAGATCTTCTGGTGAGTGAACACCAGGGATCAACGTCAATGTGGACGGGTTCTTGTCCTTGTCAGGTTGAACCAACAATCGGGTTGCACGCTCGAGTTTGTCTTTCACTTCCAAACCAGTCATGTTCTTCTGCTTGAGGTTGCCTTTGTTCAGCTTCAAAACCAATCGGCGTTGAGCGACGTCGGTTTCAAGAGAAGCGATGTTGACCGTTGTGGTCACTTCGATAGCAGCCGCGAGTTTTCGAGCTTCCTCTGCTGAAGTTTTCTTCTCAGCGGAGAGACGGATGGTCATCGTAGGGGTGTTTGGGACCTTACGAGCGTCGACAATTTCGATGATCCGTGGAAGACCTTGGGTCACGTTGACCGTTGCAACTCCTGCATAGTGGAATGTACGCATGGTCATCTGTGTACCTGGTTCACCAATGGATTGAGCGGTGATAATACCTGCAGCTTCGTAAGGATCGATGCTTGCTTTGTCAAGTGCGACAACGGCTTCATCGACGACCTTCTTGGCCTGAGGCTTGGTCAACTTCTTCTTCCCACGTGCGTGAATAGCCACGGTAAGGTCGTGGAAAATTCGGTCAGTGAAACGAACGGTTCCGTTGGTCTCGACAGCAGCGACGAGGGACTTGAAGACGGGGTCGTCTGCCAATGGGTCGATCGAGGTCAAGAGTTTCTCTGATGGATCGTAGGTGTCCATATCTGCTGCAGTCTTAGCACGGGCACTCAAACGACCAGTTCGGCGCTTGAGCCGGACGGATGTTGTAGGACCTGTGTTTTCACTGTTGGAGTCGCCGCCTTTCTTGCTGGCAGCGTCGATGGTTGCCTTGATGGTTGCAGCGGTTTCTGAATCAGTTTCACACAACTGTGCGATTTCTCCAGCGCCAAGGATCTTGACGTCGTCCCACTTCTTATCATCAGCAAGGGTGTGAGCGTAGTTTTCTGCAATGCCCAAATCCATGAGCTTCTTCTTAGTTGCACTCTTTACGACCATCAGTCATCGCCTCCATCGGCATTTCCAGCTTCACCATGCTCGAGATCATCGGAATCGATTCGGGCAGTTGTTGGTTCAAAGGAATCGCGTACGTCGAGTTTTGCACCTTCGGTTCCTAGGGCTTCATCGACAATGACGTCGATGTTGAATGGTGAACCATGCACACCACGGGATGGGTCAATACCATCTTCACCGTAGCTGAATTGAATGATTCGGTTTGCAGTGTTACGGACAGATAGCATACCATCGTCGTAGACCTTCAAGTCGTCCATAGCGTTGATCAGTCGACGTTGCATGTATCCGGACTTTGCAGTACGGACAGCGGTATCGACCAGTGATTCACGGCCAGACACGGAGAGCATGAAGAACTCCGTAGGCTCAAGACCACGCTTGAATGAACTCGAGATGAAACCACGATCGGCTGCTGCACGACCGCCACGGCGGAAGTGGGGCAGAACACGTTCGTTGTAACCACGCTCAAGACGCTTTCCACGAACCTTTGCTTGTCCAATGGAACCGGCCATCATGTTCAGGTTGTCCATGGAACCACGGGCTCCAGAGATTGCCATGTTGACTGCAGCATTGGTGGAACCGGACTGAGCCAGTTCGTTCTTTGCTACGTCACCAGCTTCTTGCTTACCACCATCGAGGATGACCATGATGTCTTCTTCGAGGGTTTCACGAGGTGTACGACCTGGGCGAGATTCGTAGCCGCGACCGTCCTTACCGAACTTGGCAAGGGCTTCTTCAACCAATTCTCCAGCATCCACGTTAGCCTTGACGATCGCTGAGAGTGCTTCAGCACTCAAATCTTCATCATCAATACCAGTTGTGAATCCAAGTGAGGTACAGGCAGCGATGGTAAGTCGTGTGAACTCATCGAGGAAACGAGCACCTTCTTCAGGGCCGTTGGTTTGAACAATTGCATCCAGCAATCGTCCGTCTTCTGCACCAATGGCACGCTTGTCGAGGGTTCCTTCGACCTTACCGTCCTTGACGACAACTTCGTCGTTCGATCGGCTTCGGAATCGAAGATGGATGTTGTCGGGGATGATCAAAGAGATGATGTCTTGGCCACGGAAGCATTCCTTGCCTCGGTGATCCAGAACGATCTCAGGCAATGCGCCTTCCCAGTTGATGCTACCGAGCATTTCCAAACCGTGACGTCGATTGATGAGGGTCCCAGGACGTGACAATAAGTACGCACCGGAAATGTGGTCGTGAATTCCACCGATCACCGCACCGCCGTAGCGAGGGGTCAGGATGTGTTCTTGAACACGCATCAAAATCTTAGCCTCAGCACGTGCTTCTTCAGACTGAATCACGTGAAGGTTCATTTCGTCGCCGTCAAAGTCAGCGTTGTACGGGGTACAAACTGCAAGGTTAAATCGGAACGTTTTACCTTCCATGACACGAACTTCGTGCACCATCATGGACATGCGGTGAAGCGAAGGTTGTCGGTTGAAGATAGCAACGTCGCCATCGATCAAGTGTCGCTCAACAAGCAATCCAGGTTTTGGGTTGCCGTTGCGGTCGATTGTCGAAAGACGATCTTCGACGCGGGTGTTGTCGCCCCATTCGTCTTGTGGGCTGTGGCAGTGAGGGCAGCTGACCTTGAGTTGCTCTGGAAGAGCATCTGGGTGGACCTTATCTGCTTCTGCAAGATCCCACATCCAGCGGTAGTGAAGCTTAGCACGTGGGTCGTCCTCAGGGAGGCGGTGACCTTCTGCGTCTTCGCCACGAAGGTTAGCGAGGGTTGCGTTGTCATCAACGATGTACGTTGTCTCAGATGTGCCATCGGTTGCGATGGTGATCTGTGGCTTAATGACCAATCCTGGTAGGAAGTTTGGTGCAGGAAGCACGGAGTGCAAGTCGAGACGGGTTGTGGTTTCGTCGTTGCATTCTGGGTTGTGACATCGGAAACCAGCGTTGATCAATCGGCTGCGTTCATTGATTCGAACACGTCGACCGTCACCACGGATGATGTAGTTGACACCAGGGTGAACGTCGGGACCGCGGAGAATCATTTGTCGCAATTGCTCTCGGTTTCGAGAAGTAACACGGATTGGAACGGTCAGTTCCTTTGCAATCTTGGTTGGAACACCAACTTCGTTGACGCCGAGGAACGGATCTGGGGAGATCACGGACCGAGCACAGAAGTTGACACGCTTACCAGACAGGTTGCTACGGAAACGACCTTCCTTACCCTTGAGTCGCTGAGTGAGCGTCTTGAGGGTTCGTCCGGACCGATGACGAGCTGGAGGAATTCCAGAGGTCTGGTTGTCGAAGTAAGTGGTCACGTGGTATTGCAACAGTTCCCAAAGGTCCTCAACGATAAGTTGTGGAGCACCGGAGTCACGGTTTTCACGAAGGCGTTGGTTGATACGGAGCACGTCAACGAGCTTGTGCGTCAAATCGTCTTCTGACCGGTCGCCACTGTCGAGGGTGATCGAAGGTCGAACGGTGATCGGAGGCACTGGAAGCACCTTGAGGACAATCCACTCTGGGCGGTTTTGTTTGTCCATTCCGATAAAGATCAAGGATTCCGATGGAATACCGCTGAGCCATTCACGGACGTCACGAGGGTTGAGCTTGCGCCATCCTTCGTCCTTACCGCTTTGGCCTTGCGACTCTTTCTTTTCCTTGAAAGTCGTAGGCTTGTCGAGGGCAATTTTACCTTGTGCTTCACCACAGTGCATGCACACACCACGGCTTGTACCGGTGGTGACCTTCTCGACTTCCTTGATGATCTTGGCAAATTCAGTTGAACCAACACCGTGCTTGGTGATGATATCACGGATACGTGCCCGGAAGTAGTCCTGTTCAGACAGTTCTGGGTTCGATGGGTGGGAACCGCTCTCGCTGTGAAGGAGAATCTCGCTGCACTTGCTGCAAGTGGCCTTCAAAGCGGTCTTGATGAGGTTCACGAATCCAATGTGCATAACTGGAAGTTCGAGTTGAATGTGGCCAAAGTGACCAGGCGACTCGTCGTACTTGCAGTTGTCAGTCGGACAGACCAAACCAGGTTCGATAACACCCATGTGAGGGTCCATGAGACCCTGTCGGTAGGCGTGACCGTCGTCTTTGTAGGTGTCAGCAGTCTTCACTTCGACAGCGGACATCTTGCGGATTTCACTTGGGTCCATCAGGCCGAAGCGAATCTGTGCGATTCGCTTTGGGATCATTGTATTTGTTTGGCTCATCGTCGGTCCTCCAGTTCGAGTCTCATGGCAACACCTAAACTCTTCATCTCATCCAAGAGCAGCTTGAAAGCGTACGAGGTTTGCACCTTGTAAACTTCAGCGCCGTCTCCATGGATTGGGCTGACGTAGGTTCTTCGCTTAGGATCGTACCAAGCAATGTGTCCAGATTGAGCGCATACGTACATGTCGATTCCATCGGATTCGTCGAGAAGACGGTCCTTGATAACCATCGAAGCACCGTGAGCGATGAGGCAGTCACGTTCCATTTCACCGAATCGCAGACCACCTTGTCGGGCACGACCTTCAGTCGGCTGACGGGTAAGAATTTGAACACGGCCACGGGAACGGGCGTGAATCTTGGACGACACCAAGTGGTGCAATCGTTGGTAGTAGATGCAACCAACGAAGATTTCGGCTGGATAGACTTCACCAGTTTCACCGTTGATCATGGTTTCACGGCCCGTGTGAGCGTAGCCGTTTCGAACCAAACCATCTCGGAGGCTGCCTTCCTTTTCTCCACGGAAAGCAGTACCGTCAATTCGGCGTCCTTCGAGGGCGCCGACCTTTCCACCAATCATTTCGAGGACGTGAGCCACGGTCATGCGGGATGGAATAGCGTGAGGGTTGATGATCAAGTCAGGCACAACACCGTCTGCGGTGAATGGCATGTCTTCAGGATCAACAAGGCGTCCGATGACACCCTTCTGACCGTGACGAGAAGCGAACTTGTCTCCAACTTCAGGAATCTTGTGGCTTCGAACCATGACACGTACCAAACGACCGGAGTCGAGTGATTCTGTGACATAGACGTTGTCGACCCAGCCTCGCTCGCCGTGGCGAACAAGCATGGATGATTCTCGGCGTTCTTGAGCGAGCAAGAATGCACCGCCTGCAGATTCTTCAAGGAACCGAGGAGGGCTGGTCTTACCAACCAACACTTCGCCACCGATGAGTTCCTTTTCAGGGAGTGGCAAACCGTCAGCTTCCAAGTGTCGGTAGGCTTCTTCGGGCTTGAGGCCCTTCACTTCTTGAAGGGAGCTACCAGGCCTTTCGATTTCTTCAACTTGGCCACCAGGGAATCGGCGGCGTTCGGCGTTGTAGGTTCGGTTGAAGGTTGAGCGTCCGAGTGCGCGGTCAATTGAACCACGGTTCATGATCACAGCGTCTTGCATGTTGTAACCATGCAAAGACATGATGGCAACGATGAAGTTCTGACCACCGGGACGGTCGTCGAAGTGTGTGGTCTCCATTGCACGGGTTCGAGTGATCGAACGGTGTGGGTAGTGGAGGATGTGAGCACGTGTGTCAGGTCGCATACGGTAGTTTGCGCTTGGGAGACCCAAGGATTGCTTGACCATTGCCGTACCACCAGTGACACGAGGTGTCGAGTTGTGTTCCGGGTATGGAATCAACGAAGCACAGACACCGAGCACGAGTTGTGGATCGATTTCACAGTGTGTGTGTTCTTCTGTGTAAAGCAATTCAACTTCCACATCTGCAATTTGCCATTCGCCGTTGGGCATGCGAACGCGTGCCTTCAGTTCAGCGACGGTAGCGCCAGGTTCTCCGAGGTTGGTCCATTCAACGTTTTCGTTGGTGAGTGGACGTCCAGCGAGTGGCCCGTCAAGGATGGTTTCTGGCAGAACGAACGGACGTGGCGAGATGAGGAGGTCTTCTTCTTCTTCAGCGTCAACCCATTCAACGATACCTTCGTTGACCAGGTTCTTGAACGTCATTTCACCTGCTGTGAGTGCTGCGAGGTGAGCTCCAGTCAAGCGAGGTGCACCATCGTAAAGAATCAACAGAGGACGAAGGATACGTCCCTTATCTGTGTTGATGAAGATGTCTTTGTTCTCACGATCGTAGCGAATCGAAACTTCGGCAGGAATGGTTCCTCGTCGGCGAGCGGACTTGAAGTGGCGAACCAAATTCTTTCCATTCTTGTGAATTCCATAAATGTCACCGTTGACGTGGATTCTGTCACCAGAGGTCCAGTCGTCTGGTTCGAAGACATCCAATTCATCGAGTTGTTGTCGGACTTCGACTTCGCTGATGTGTTCGGAGATGTCAATCATTTGAGCTGCGTTCTTCACAAGACCACAGTTCTGACCTTCAGGGGTCTCGTTAGGGCACAAGCGGCCCCATTGTGTGGGGTGCAGGTCACGAGCTTCGAAGTGGGGTTGGCTTCGGACCAAAGGAGAGGTGACACGGCGCATGTGTGACAACGAAGCGAGGTAGGTTGTTCGATCGAGCAATTGGCTGACACCAGAGCGGCCGCCGACCCAGTTTCCTGTTGCGAGAGCGTGCATGATCTTCGAGGTCAAGACATCCGGACGGAGGCAAGAAGTGATTTTGAGTTCTCGCTTTCGGTTGTGGTGACGTTCGAGTTGGTACTTCAAATCTCGAGCGAGTTGCCCAGATGAAACACGGAACAAATCTTCGACAAGGTCACCTGCCAAACGAACACGCTTGTTTGCGTAGTGGTCCTTGTCGTTTGGTTCACGGTTGGTGAGGGCCATCTCGAGAACTTGGCGGACGATGCGGCCAAGGAAAATTGCCTTCTTTTTGCGAGCGGTAGGTTGGTCGCCCAAGTGAGGAAGGAGTTCACGGTCAAGCAGTTGGTTGACTCGTTGCTCTCGGTATTCACGTTGCTGACCGGCTGCGAATTTCTTCTGCAACCATTCGTGAGCTTCAGTCATCGATTGGACTGCATACTCTTCGTTATCATTGACTTCGTTAAGGTTGGCCACGATGTACTTGAAAGTTTCAGTTGGTCCTGCGATTGCCTGGAACACTTCTTGGTCGTTTTCGATACCAAGTGCTCGCATGAGCAAGACGACAGGGATGGCGGTTGTTCCAGCAGTGCTGATCTTGACCATGAGCATTCCATCACGACGCTTTTCGACGTTGAGTGGCTTGCGCATTCCATCTTTCTGCGAGAAAATCTTAGCAACTTCGGTTCGCTTTGCGTACCGCTTGTTGATTTCGACGGTGACACGGTTTGGAGCAAGGTCTTCCATGGAGATGAGGACACGTTCTGTACCGTTGATGATGAAGTAGCCTCCAGGGTCAAGAGGATCTTCGCCCTTCTTCCGGAGCAAGTTGTCCCAGAGTGCGGAATCTTCTGTTGAGGTTGTTGGGTAGAGTTGACGGTCGCCAGCAATGTGTCCTGCGTGCAGATTGCATCGCTTGGAGCGAACCATAATTGGCATGCTACCAACTTGAACACCTGTTTCCTTAGGCGATGGGATGCCGTTGCGGAAAATTTGGAAGTCAATGGTGACTGGGGACATGTATGTCAACTTGCGAAGGCGGCATTCCATAGGAGTGGATGGGTGCTCAGCACCGTTTGCTTCACGGATGGTTGGTTCGCCAAGTTGGATGTTCTTGAGGCGAATGGTGATGTCTTGGTCAACAACGTCGAGCTTGATGAAGCCGCCGTCGTCGTCGTGAATTTCTTCATCGGTACCGACACGAATGTTTCGAATGATTTTCTCCATACGGGATATGCTGTTGTCCCCGGAAGGGATGCAATCGTCGTATGATGCGAGTTGGTGGTTGACTAGGCTGCGTTCTTTGAAAAATGATTGAATAATTTCTTGCATGATAATCCCTCCTCAGTTGCCCTCTACTATCAGGCGATAGGCGATGATACGTCCAGCTGATGGGGACAGGCGGACGACCTTTAGCACACGGTCAGCGATCCAACCGGCGGCGAGTGGTTTGTGTTCAGGGTCAGCTGCGAGGCGAGCATTGTCCTCGTTTTCTGACAGTTCCTTGATGACTTGAACAACGGGGTCGGTGATCAAAATCTTTGGAAGCCATTCTTTGGCCAAACGATCTTCACCGGTTTCGTCATCGGGTTGAATCATGTTCCAAGGAGTCAGTTCAGCGCTTTCAATTTCGAATTGCTCTTCTTCGGAGATGTTCGGGGCGCCAACCAGTTCTTGGTGGGGGACCAGGAAATGGTTCAGTGCGTTGAAACGGAGGGTGATTTCTGGGCGATCGAAGTCGTCGATGGCCTTTGAACGGATGGTGATTTTCTTGCTCTTTTTCGCTGCACGTCGGCGGGAACCTTGTTCAGCGATGATGGACATTGTACTGATGAATTGCTCTGAATCCTTTGATTCGCCGAGCGTGGAGGCTATTTCGTCAGATGACATGGCCTTGATATCGGTCATGTTGCGATCTGTTGCAAGTTTATGTGCAAATTCCTCGGAGACGCCGAGTTCCATGAGTCGCTTCTTCGTTGCGCTTTTTACTACCATACAAATTCCCCGCTCAGCCCTGCCCTATGTGGCCTTTAGCTCAGTCAGGCGGGCCTGACGGGGTTCGAACCCGCGACCATCGGATTAAAAGTCCGACGCTCTACCTGACTGAGCTACAGGCCCAATAGTGCACCTTGGGCTTTTGGCCCGACTTACCAACTGTTGATATAGGTTGCGGCTGCGAAACTTGGACGGTAAATCGACCACAGTCTATCTATTACAAGGACATTTCAACATTAGGAAAGTGGAGATATGGCCGGGGTTGCACGATTTTTCTCCAGCGGATAGCAATATAGCCCATGTCCATCTCGCCGAAATTGGGGCAAAACATGGACGAGGGTATCTTTGGTTTAGACGACTCCGAGGCCGAAATTTCTCGTTTAGAACGCGCGGCCACACACCAAAATTGGACCACTCCAGATGGCACATCTTTGGAAGTGATCACGCCCCCGACTGTTTATCCTCCAAAAGAAGACACTGACCTGCTTTGCCGAGCATTGAGGAACCTCGGGCCGGGCAAAGGGCAACGGTTGTTAGAAATCGGTTGTGGTTCAGGTGCTGTTTCCCTTTACGCAGCCTGCCTCGGCTATCGGGTTCGAGCGTGTGACATCAACCCCTATGCAGTGGCAGCAACCCGCGCCAACGCTGAGCGATCAAACCTCAATGTCGACGTCCACGAAGGCGGGCCTGGGCCCGTTGAAGACGGAGGCATCGAACAGTGGGCAGGGCCGAACACCCACGATGTGTTGGTTTGGAACCTCCCCTATCTGACGCATGATGAAACCATCGATCAGGTGCTCGGACCGTTCGAAGAAGCAGCGCTTCTTGATACCGACCAAATCGGCCTTTCATCGCGCCTCATGCTCCAAGTAAGCGAAAACCAACTTTTAGCAAAGAACGGGATTATGTTGCTTCTTGTCAGTGGGAATGAGCGCGGGAAACAAGCCGTGCTGGCAGCTCAGAGGCATGGATTCGCAGCACGGTATGTGGCGGAACATACCTTTGACGATGGTGAAGAACTGCACGTTCTTGCGGTTTGGCATCCTTATGCATCGTCACAAAAACAAAAATTCGAAACCCTAGCCTCGACCAATCAGACTGCCCTCGAACAAGCCACAACGGTTGGTGATTTTTTCAGGGCAGATACGCAGACTGACGGGCGTGGGCGACGAGGAAGGTCTTGGACGAGCGAAAGCAAATGCTTCGCTGGATCTTGGCTGATCGCCTCTGGCCAACCGCCCATGAACCCTGGACTGATGCAAATTCTTGGCGGATACGCCGTGACGACCACACACCGATTGCTTGGAATCCCCGACGAAGGTATCGCACTGAAGTGGCCGAATGATGTCTATCATTTGATTGATGACAACTTCGGGAAAATCGCAGGCGTTTTGGTCGAAGGAACAAGCAAGGGAAACAAAAGCTCCATCGTTCTCGGCATAGGCGTGAATCTTTCTTCCAACAACACGGATTCACAGCCCTTTCCAATCGCCCATCTCAACAACCAACTCCCACACATCACTGCTGAAAATTACGCACCCGTTCTTCATGCGGTTATTGCTTCATTTTTTGAGCAAAGAGAAGGCATCAGGGACAACAAAATACCGGAGATGATCGCTGCTATTTTAGCAGAAATGAAACGCAGTCAAAACCTTCTCGGGAAACCCATCTATAGAGATGAAACTTGGCAGATTTTTAACCTCGACGACCAAGGGACATTGGAGCTTGTGAATGAGAGTGGAGCTACCGAAGAAATCGCTGATGGCGAGGACCTTTCTTGGCCTGCCTTCGACCGCATTTAACCTTCGAGTTCAGCATCGAGCACTTCCTCTGTCTCGAGGCTGCGCTTGTACAAACCATAACCGACAAACGCAATGCCGATTGGGTAGGCGATGAAGTCGAGCATTGTTTGACGGTCGACGTCAACCAGAACTTCGCCTTCACCGTTGGCAAAAGTCACATTATAGGTGTAAAAGCCACCATCTTCAGCCATGAATTCGAATTCGAGGTCGTCCCCTGCTGCCACATTCCACGATTCTTCACGGACGGCCTCTCCCGATTCATCTTCAATGACAATGGTCACTGTGGATTCGGAAATGGCCATGACATCAAATGTGATCGTGTCACTCTTGAGCATCGAAGCCCCACCGTTGAGGCTGGGCTCTTCCTCATCCAGTGACATTGGATCGACCCAAGCATGCATGATGAGGCCACCGAGAAGAAGGCTCATACCAACCAGCAGAAAGACATCGCTCATCTTCATGCTCGGAGCAGTCCCACCACCAGCCATGAGGTGGCGTGCTGGTTTCGTCTCATGAACGTAGTGGTCAGCGACGCCGAGGCGGTCGTACCAAGCTGAGTCGTTCCCTCACGAGGCGTATTTTACCACTTGATGTGATGCTCTTGATGCCGATTTCCGACAAGGATTCAGCGCTTTGAGAGAGGTCTTTTACGGCAGCATAAATCTCATGTGGCACCTGAAGAATTCCGTAGCCGAGGCCAGGTGTTTCTTCATCGCTGGCAAGGGAAAGGTGGCTGGTTTGGGCTTGTTCACTGTCAGATGCATGAAAGTCCATCAAACGAATTTCAAAACCTTTTGAAACTTCAACAAACGCATCTTCAATGGCTTTTTTAGCCTCATTGCGATGCTCAATCTTTGGATCGAACGCCACACCAACCCAGCGGCGTTTCCCCCTCAGGGCTTTTGATAACCGCTTGGCCATGAAAACCGGAGAAACCTTCTCCTTCAATAGATTTAATCATCAAATGGGCCATAAAGTGAAAACCAGTGAATCGTTCGTGAACGCCGTGGCCCCAGAGGAGATCAGCGAACTCGAGGAGAATCATGGCCCTCAAATCGAGGAAGGGCTCGGTGAACTCGCTTCAAGAGATTCATCTCTTTTCGGCCTGTTGTTCACGCTCCTCGCAGTCAAAACCCTCCCGCACATCATAGCCTTGACCGTGGCTTCAATCTTGCTTTATTCGATCGCTGCTGGCAGTGAAGGCCTCGCTGCTGTTGGATTCACCTCCCTTGCAATCGGCTACGCAACCACTGCCTTGCTTTCCAACAATGATGGCATCCGTTCATGGACGCACCTGGCCCCCTGGGAAGGCGAACGGCCTCCGTTGTTGAAACGAACACTCCTCAGCACCCGCATTCTGATCGTACCGTTTTCTGTTGCAGCAGTGTTTGGGCTCTGCTTCTTGATGTTGACAAATGATGCCGCTGTCGATGCCCTTGCCGTTGTGCTGGCGAGCCTGTTTGTCTTCTGGGCGGTCGCTCAGGGGCGGTCTTTTTCGGCATGGGCTGCATCGGTTGCTGCCAAAAACCTGCCCGCAATGGGTGAAAAGACGGGCAATGGCTATGTTGGCCTGACGATGATTGGCACGCTTGTCACCCTCTTAGGGGCAGCAGGCGTCATGGCCTATGCTCTGCTCCATTCAACAAACCCCCTTTCAAAGGTAAACATTGGATACGTTCTGCTGTTCACTGGTCTTTCCCTTGGTGTCTTTGTATTGATGAAAGGATTAACTTGGAAGTACAGAAATACGGCCATGAAAGACAAAGCTCTCCGCCGCTTTCATTTCCGCTGGTCCTTGCTTGCCCATTTGTTCGTCACCTGGCACCTCCTCACCGTGTTTAGGCATATCGTGATGGAACCGAGTGAACTGGAAGTCTACGTTGAAGAAATTGCGCTGATGATTCTAACCGTGTTCATGGGCATATGGACGCTCACGTCACGTGGTGTTGGGTCGGAACTGAAACTTCTGAACAACAACAATGCCTTGCCTTGGGGATTGGCGTTTGGGTACGCCTATGCTGGAAGCGTCGCAGTGATCAATTCTTTTTTGGGAGAAAACCTCCTGCTGGTCATGGTCCTAGGCCACCTCATTGCCGCCATGACTGGTGTGCTGATGCACCGTTCAATCCTGAGGAAATTACTGGAACAGCGAGTCAATGAATTGGAGATTCAACGCATCATGACGGTTGCAAATCTACACCCCGTGGATGAAGATGGAAGACCCAAGACCATGGACACCGTTCACCTCGAGGAGCCAGAAAACGAGCAAGAGGATTGGCGAAGTGAATTGGACAACGACTGGGAAAAACAACAGGATGTTGGCCTAAAGGCTGAAGTTGAGTGGGAAGAAGTCATCACCATCGAAGATTAAGCAGACCGTCGTATACCTGCTAACAACGTCACAACTCGTATGGTGTCTTCCAAGTCTTCGCTCACCCTTGCTCCAAGAATCACCTGTGCATCAGCATCGAGGGCCTTGGTAAACAGGTTTGCAACAGCATCGACCTGCCCGATGGTCATGCCTAACCCTCCTTCGACCTGAATAAGGCAAGAGCTCGCACCTCCGACGTCCAAAGCAGAGAGCGGCGCCATCATGGCCGATTGAAGGATTGATTCAGGATCGTCAGGCCGGCCTGAACCGACAAGCATTGTTGCTTCGCCTTCTTGATCGACAATCGCTCGCAAATCCATCAAATCAAGGTTGATGAGGCCCATGCGCATGAGGGTGCGTACCAAACCGTCGACCAAATCCTCAACCCATTCGGCGCCCATTTGCCAGGTTTGGCCTTTCTGGCGAGCTTGCCGGGCGAGCCGATCAAGCGAAAGTCGAACGGTGACATGGGCGATGTGTTCCAACCGCTCTAAGCCTTGTTGGGCGATGATGGTTCGTGTTTCTTGAACTTCGAAAGGCATTGCTGCAACAGCAAGAACAAGCGCTCCTGATTGCCTGGCTTGACGAGCGAATTCGTGTGCTGCACCAGTGCCCGTACCGCCTCCAAGTCCAGTGAGAAGGATGACCAATTCCACTGGCTCGAGGATCGTCGAGGCAAGCGTAGCATAGCCTCGCATGCGTTGTTCTGCCAAGGGTGGAAGTGCCGCACAGCCCACCGAGTCAAGGGTGTGGCCAAGTCGAAGGATGTTGGCGCTTCCAGCGTCAGCCAAACTCTCATCATCTGCATCGATGAGCAGGACGCTGGTGTCGCTGGAACAGCGGACACTTGCCCCTTTGGCCCATGCACAACCTAGACCACCGACACCTGCGATGAGAATTTGGTCTGCATCCATGAACCCTCCTTCACCCGATGCCACATGAACTTTGGCTGATGGTTGGACGGTGTTTCACACATAGCGGAGGTAACGCCGTCGTGCATCCCTCGCCCAAGCATTGTCTGGTTCAAGGGAAAGAACACGATCATAAAATTCGATAGCAGTTTCGAATTCAGAGAGGTAGCGGCCATAGAGGTGACCTAAATTCGACAACACTGGGATGCATTGCTCATCTGATTCAAGCATGGATAACAGAAGTTTTTCAGCAGCGCCAAGGTCATTTCGAACCATCATCTCTTCTGCATCATCGAGAAGTTCAAGTTGTTCTGTGGTCAAATCATAGACATTGTCAAAGGTTGTCGACATGGGCTCACCGGTCCATTCTCATGGCCTCACCTCAAAGAACCCTTCTGCCGTTTGCATAAAGTGCCTTTTTCAGGCCAAATTCGGCATTCAATCCTATGGCAAACACAGTGTTTATAGCACCCCCCAAAACCATGCAAAAAACGGCACACTGCAAGGCACTGAACCATCTCCTTGGCTGGGAATGTTTAAGGGGCACTTACGATTCGGTTCAATCACCTGGGTGAGGCTATGCTACGCGAGTCGATTTCTTCTCGAACCGGACTTGTTGCCGGGCTCATCCTTTTGTTGATGATTCCAGGCCTTGTCACGTCCTATCACACGGGCATCGGTGGAGAGCAAAGCAACGCTGGCGAAACGATTGATGACGTCGCCAAAGAAGGCTGTCTTTGCCACAACGGCGATTCCGATAACTCTGTGCAAGTCATCCTCGATGCAGTCCCCTATGGATGGGTCGGTGGAGAGACATACACCATGACCCTCCAACTCATCGGCGGCCCTTCGGCCACTGGAACCTACACTGGCGGGTTTGCCATGAGGGTGTCAACAGGCATCCTTGGCGGAGAAGAAGTCCAGAATTGGGAAGAAGACCCAACGGCCCTGACGCACACTGAAGCCTCATCTGCCTCACCCGAGCGACACTGGACCATTACCTGGCAGGCACCAGCATCCGGCGAAGGAACGGTCAACTTTTGGATCACCGGCAACTCAGTCAACGGCGATCAACTCCCCGGTGTCGAAGACAAGTGGAATCAACTTCTTTTCGCCCTCCAAGAAGGTGATGAAAACACCGATGCTCTTGGCACCCGCACATTGTTTGCCGGTGATGGCAATGTAAGCCCACCAGCACCCGAATCCCATGGCGTCGATCTCGAACACATGGGTGCTCAACTCAGAGCGCACTGGCTCGGTCTGCTCGGATTCGGCGCTGTTCTCGCCGTCATTGGATTCGCAGGACTTCTGCTCCGATACAGTTTCTCCACATCCTACAAGGGACGCTCCAACCAATTGCGACTCCGATACAAACTCATGCGCCGAGGTGACCAGTGATGGACGATACAATCTCCACCTTGCTCCGTGGTGTCGCCAAGGGAACCATCAGCGTCGCAGATGCACGAAAGGCCTTGGAAGACGCAACCCTCACCGAAGAAGAAATGGTTTCTGCCATCGACCACGGTGTCTTCAACCCAGCTGAACCAGGAACGATCGTTAGCGCCTCACTCGCACCGTCTGGAGGCTCATACCTCACCATGATGTTCTTCGTATGGGGCATCTTTTGGTCATGCTACTGGGTGTTCTCCCTGATCTATGGGCTCGCCAAAGGCTGGGACCAACAACAATTGGCCTACCACCTTGGAATTGTCCTCGTCACGCTTTGCATGATGGGCATGGTTTACCTCAAATTCGTCATCCCAGACGCCATCATTGTCAAGCATGCTCAGAATAAGTTCATTCCAGAGCATACAAAAGATTGGAAGGAGTACAAGTGGTGAACCATCATGGCGCGTGACTACAACCTCAAACCTGCACCTGTCGAAGGAGTCAAAGCCGTTGAGGCTGGTGCATCCTACATCAACCGACGTCAATTCCTCAGGTATGGATTCAACACCGCAACCGGTGTGATGGCAGCCTCGCTTGGCGTGCTCGGCTTTGCTTCGATCCTCCTACCTCCTGGCGGAAGCACCGCTGGTGAACTCGGCGTGGTCTACTGGGCCAAGGGTCGAGAAGATGAAGCATGGTACGGAGCCAAGCACGAACAACTGATGACCAAGACTGATTTCGTTGAAGAAGCTGCAAAGTCCAACACTGGCACGGCAGGCGCCGCAGGAATCTGGAACGGCGTCCCCGTTGTGGTCACCTACGTGAATCACTCAGAAAACAAAGACACACCCGTCTCCGGAGGATTGGCTCGCTTCCAATTCATGGAAGGGGTCGATGAAACAGGAAAGACCATTGGGCACTTTGAAGATTTGAGTGACACCGACCCTCGGATTTTCCCGTCAGAGAACATTGTCATGATTTTCGCACGCTGCACTCACTTGTGCTGCATCCCCGGTTGGCAATTGATCTCAAACTCGTTCACTGAAGACTCGTGGTCCCCCGGTGGTGGCGACGATGGTGGCACCAAGTTGTTCTGCATCTGCCACTCTTCTCGTTTCGATCCAACCGCTCTTGAAATGAACACAAACCGAAACCGTTCCAACGGTTCCACCTTCAAGTACGCAGGTATTCGAAAGGCCGGAGGACCTGCTCCTGTCGGCCTACCACTGATTCCAATTGAACTCAACGGTGATGTCATCGAAGGCATCACAGACTACATAGATTGGTACACATACTGCGACTGAGGTGATTTGAATGACAACAATGTTCTGGATTTTGTGGTTTTTCATCGCTTTCGTCATCGTCTTGGTAGCGTTAACCCTCCGTAAGGAAAACGATGACCTTCCTCGTCGTGAAATCCTCCGTGCCGTGGAGTCAACCGGCAAAATGGGTTTTGCTGAGCGTTTATTCCTGTGGATCTTCTCATGGCTCGACACACGGTTCCGCCTCCAAGATTATTGGAACATGTCAAAGGGTGCCTACTACAACATGCACCGACAAATGCCGTTAACGCACGCTGAGAAGTACAAGCTCAGAATCATTTGGTATTGGTACCCCTTGTATTGCCTCGGTGGCATTTCGTTCCTTTCATTCATTATCCTCGTCGTCACAGGAACCGTCCTGGGCATCTACTACGTGCCCGGAGGCGAAGGCGATCCGTCCCCCGCTTACGCCAGCATGCAATTCATCATGACCGAATTACCGTTTGGGTACATCATCCGTGCTGTCCATCACTGGGCGACGCACTTCATGGTTGCCAGTGTGTTCCTCCATATGTGCCGAGTGTACTTCACGGGTGCTTACCGGAACCCTCGGGAACTCAACTGGCTCATCGGTGTGGCCCTGATGGCACTCACCATTGTGTTTGGTTACTCTGGTTACCTTCTGCCATGGGACTCTCTAGCGTACGGTGCTGCCGTGATCGGTATCAACCTGGCTAACTCGAGCCCTCTTGTCGGGAAGTATGTGGCAACCCTGCTGTTCAGTGGTTCTTCATTGACGCCACGAACCGTGACACGAATGTATTTCATTCACGTCTTTATTCTCCCTGTGATTGTGACAACGCTGATCATTATTCACTTATTCATTGTCTGGGTGCAGGGCATTGCAGAACCACATTGATCTTTGGAGGTATAAATTATGGGACTTATTGAGAATCTTGGCCGTGTTGCTTCTTCCTATATGGAAGAAAAGGAACAACTCCAAACTGCTGGAGAAACGCGTGAACGAACCCGAACTGGTCACGGTTTTTGGCCACAAGAGGTGCTGCGTGATTCGATTATCTTCGCCTTCATGGGAGCAGTCTTGCTGTTCTACGCTTGGCTGATTCCACCACCGCTCCACGGTGCTGCTGATCCCTACGCACAAGCTGGGTTCGTGTTCCCTGATTGGTACGTACTGTTCTCATATGGCTACCTCCGATGGGGCGAATACCTGCCACAATTCACCGTTCCAACTGGTTTCGTTGGTGAAATCGTCGGCCAACCTGTGTTCCCTTGGAACGCTGCATGGTGGGGCGCTGCACTGACTGGAATTCCAGTGAGTATTCTTGCCCTCCCTCCATTCTTGGGTGGCAGAGAGAAGCGACCTGTTGAAGACCCGTGGTTTGCCACTGCCGGTGCTGTCTACCTCGCGCATATTTGGTTTATCTCAGTCTTTTCGATCAATATCTTCCTCGAGTTATATGGGAAGAATCGTTCTGATTATTGTAAGTTGGACAGCCATGGCGATCTGTTATGTGGGACGAGATCCCCCTGGCTAGCAGATGCATTCAACTCGATTCCTTGGGTCATGACCGGTGTTTTGGCTTGGATTTGTATTTACTTCATCTCTCGAGCCTTGCTCGTCAAAGCATTGGGTGCTGGCTTCAAACCAGGACACGCCAAACAAATCCTCATTGGAACCCTCCTCATTTCGACCGCAGGAACCGTTGCCACATGGGACACCTATGATGACGGATTCTGGGACCAAGGTGGTCTGTTGACCATCAAGGGATTAACCCACGATTACTACCCTGAACTGGAAGCAATGCGCACTCAACCGACGGATGTCCACGTGCACGATGTCAACGAATTCACTGACGACCGAGGATGGAGTGAAGACGGTATTGTCCCGGCCACTGCATGGCTTGACTGGAGCATTTACCAACCCTCACGCTACGTCATCACAGATTTCACCGATTCGAACGGGCATCAAAGCGCTCAATTCGGCATCAACGCTGCTGCCGATTCCACCGCCTTCAACGGCGGAGAAGGTTGGACCACCGCTGGCGCATTTACCGTCACCGAGGACCTCAACCACTTCCCAGAAGGGCATCATGAAAGCGTCGAGACCCTGACCACTGATCTTGCTTGTGAGTACCGAGCCTCTGAGCGGAAAATCAACGATATCGGTACAGTGTCCATGCTCTCGAGCACACTCACCGTCACTGACAGCAACGGCAAGACCATGACCAGTTTCGATAACTGCGTAGGGGACACCATTGAGCTGCCCGTAGGCGAGTACACCTATGCATACACCGTGGAAGTCAGTGGAGCGCTCGCCTACAATGACAGCATTGTAACCGAAACCTCGTTCGCCATCGCCTCATTCCAACCTTTGCTGGTTTGGACTGAAGATGCACCACCCGCTCTTGCTGGACGAACTGTTGACCTAACCAATGAAAGCCAAATGGCAATCGGCGGCACAGCCTATGCAGCGATTGAAAACCCAACCTTCCACACCAACCCAAAGGCCCTCGATGCAAAACTGACCTACGCCATGTTCATCCCTTGTTTGACCTTTGGTGCCATGGTCTTCGTCCTTCTTCGTTCCATGGCCCGTGGCTATGAGTTTGAGATGAACAAGTGCTACGGCTGTGACCTTTGCGATGACGCATGCCCCGTTCGTTTGTTCAACGCAGGTGACAAACTGAACATCATCTACAACTCGTGGAACAATGAAGACGACGGTGTACCGTTGTATTCTTGCCTGACATGCACGGCGTGTACCAACGCATGCCCTCAACTGGTCAACTACGATTCATACGTCGACATCCGACGCTCGTTGATCGTTGGTGGACCACAAGCTGAAATCCCTCACACGGTGTTGCAAGCAGTGCTTGCTGCTGAAGCAGAAGAATCTGCAGACGATGATTTCGTGGCCGTTGAAGATTACCCAATCACATCCAACATCGGTTACTACCCAGGATGTGTTGATTACCTCGACCAAGAAATGGTCTTCTCCCACGTCAATGAAGGTGAGATGAACCTCGGTGATTCAACCACAGCAGCGTTCACCCTCTTCGATGAGATGGACGTTGATGTCAACTACCTCGGACGAGATTTCCTCAAGTGCTGTGGCCACGACCAGAAGTGGCAAGGTCTTGATGAGGTCTTTGACAAGCTCAAGGCTTACAACCAGAAGAAGATCAAACAATCCGGAATCGACACCCTGGTGTCCTCCTGTGCAGAATGTTTCCGAACCTTTGCCCGGGATTACGAACTTGAAGGCGTGAAGGTCATGCACACCACTGAATTCTTGACCGAGAACGGCTTCGATATGAACCTCAAAGCGGAAGAAGAAACAACGGTCACCTACCACGACCCTTGCCGTCTTGGCCGCCAAATGGGAGTTTACGATGAACCTCGAAACTTGATCGCTGGCGTCGAAGGTGTGGAACTCGTCGAAATGGAACACAGTGGCGAAGACGCCATGTGCTGTGGTGTCTCAAGCATGATGTCATGCAATGAGAACGCTCGTGCTCTGCGTGTCACACGGATGGAAGAAATCCGTGCCACAGGTGCTGATACCATGTTGACGTCCTGCCCCAAGTGTGTCTCTCACTTTGAATGCCTCAAGTTCGAAGGCGATGAGCGCTATGCTGACATCGAGATCCTCGACGTTGTCTCCTTCCTTGCTCGCCAAGTCGATGCCAAGAAAGCCAAAGCAGCGGCTTCAGTTCAGCCTTCAACAACCATTGAAGCTTGAATCCTAAAGCAGCCACTTAACTTGGCAGATACGGCAACCACACCGCCGCATGGACACAAGTCCATGTGGTCAGTGTGTAGGAAAAAAACTGCAACCAGCATCTTAACAAAACAGTCTCAAAGGTGAATATATGAAGAAGATCGGAATCAAGTGGAAGGTCGAAGACATGACCAGCCAGAAAGGCAAGCTGGCCATCATCACAGGATCCAACACAGGCATTGGTTACCAAATGGCCTTGGCACTTGCGGATAAGGGAGCGATGGTTGTGCTTGCGTGCAGGAATCTCGAAAAAGGCGAAAAAGCACGAGCAGAGATCATTGATTCATCACCAAATGCCCTAATCACGGTCGAAGAACTCGATTTGGCGAACCTCGAAAGTATCGAGGCATTCGGGCAACGCCTTACCAAGAGCCACGACCATGTGGATATTTTGATTAACAACGCAGGGGTCATGATCCCTCCACAGTCAACCACTGCGGATGGTTTTGAATTGCAAATCGGTACCAATCATTTCGGACATTTTGCACTCACTTCCCACCTTATGCCACTCCTTTCTGCGGCAAAGCATCCAAGGATTGTCACGCTTTCCAGCATTGCCCATTGGTCAGGTCGAATTGACCTCAACGACATCAATGGCAAGGCGAAAAAGTACGACAAATGGGCCATGTACAGCCAGAGTAAACTGGCCAACCTGCTCTTTGCTCTCGAACTCGATCGAAGGCTCAAGGCAGCAGGTTCTCACATCGAATCCTTCGGCAGCCACCCTGGTTATTCAAACACAGACCTCCAGAGGCATTCCTTGGCCTGGCGATGCTTGAACCCACTCTTCGGCATGAAACCAATAAAAGGTGCAGCACCCACACTCTATGCTGCAACGATACCCGATGCCATCAACCATCGATACTGGGGTCCAATCGGAATCCTCGAAGCACGTGGATGGACAGGAAAGGCAAAGATCACCGCAAGGGCTGCTGATGAAGAAATGGCTCGTAAATTATGGGAGCACACCGAAGCACTCACTGGCATTAAATTCCAACTATGAACACCAGACAAGCACAGTTGATTCATGCCCAGGCAGCGCTAAACTAAGCCATCCTTCATTGGTCGTAAACGATCCAGGATTCAGAACTTGCATCGAAGTAGGAGAGGGTTCCATCAGCAGCCTTCGACCAGTTGACACCGTCTTCTTCCCACTCTTGGGATGTTTCTCCAATCGTTGGAACCGATTTATCTGATGCGTTCATCTGGCTTTCGGTTTGGGAATCAGCGTAATTGGCTTCGGCAAAGGCCGAGCCCATTTCAGGTTCAGTCTCATTCTGACGGACCACAAGAAGAGCGCCTAATCCGCAGAGAACAAGCAGTGCAATGATGGCGTAGGCAAGACCTCCTCCACCCTTCTGTTCAACTGCAGCTTCTGAGCGAGTTGCATCAAACGGTGCGTCATCAAAGCGATCGGAAACGCCGTCACCATCGGAATCAAGCGTTTCGTTGGCATCGAACACGAAGTCATCGACTTCGTCATTCACGCCATCACCATCGGTATCGATTTGGTTGAGGCCACAGCCTTCATCGTCGATGACAGTTTGATTGGAATCCGTACCTTTGCATAAATCGGCGACGTTGAAAACACCATCTTCATCGTCGTCTTTCTGATGCTCTGAACATCCTTGAAGATCGGGACCATGTCCAGCGCCCGTGTCACGGCATTCGTCATATGCATCCTTGATGCCGTCCATGTCCTGATCGGTTTGTGTTTCGGAACATCCTGTTGGATCGACCTGTTCACCCTGAGGGGTTGCCGCACAATCGTCAATCGTGTTGTCGATCGTATCATCATCGTCGTCGTACTGTTCTGGCGAACATCCTGATGCATCCGGAGTGGCATCGAGCGCTGTGTTTGGGCACGCATCGACATCATTGTTGAATGAATCATTGTCGTCATCGCGCTGTGAGTCGGAACAACCAGTTGAATCAGCTTCTTCGGTCTCTGGAGTCATTGGGCAGAAATCATCTGCATCCATGACGGCGTCCATGTCCGTGTCGCGCTCACTGGCGGCACATCCTTGGCCATTGACTGGAACACCTGGGGCGCTCATTGGGCAGTCATCGACGTCGTTGCTAACACCGTCATCGTCGCTGTCCAATTGCTCATCTGAGCATCCTGCAGCATCGATGATTGCACCAAGCGTGGTCGAAGGGCAAAGATCGAATGCATCCATTACACCATCGTTATCAGCGTCTTCTTGGGAGCCTGAGCATCCAAACATATCGACTGATTCGCCGGCTGGAGTTTCAGGACAAGCGTCCTGATCGTTTGCAACACCATCGAGGTCATCGTCCATCTGTGAGGTGCTGCAACCGAATGTGTCAACAACTTGGCCAGCAGGGGTACCGAGGCATTGGTCCCCATCGTTGCCCATGGCGTTGTCGCCATAGCCATCGTTGTCTGCATCCATCCACTGTGTTGCATCTGCTGGGAAGGCATCAGGGGCGTTTCCTGTCGGATTGTCACCGTAACCGTCACCGTCAGCATCCTGCCATTGTGTGCCATCAGTCGGGAAATGATCGGGATCGTTGCCAGCTTGGTTATCGCCAAAGCCATCCCCATCTTGATCGAACCATTGAGTTGGTTCGTTTGGGAAGAGGTCAGCGTCGTTGCCACCAGCATTGTCACCATAGCCATCGCCATCAGCATCGACCCATTGAGTCGAGTCGGTGGGGAAGGCGTCGGGTTGGTTTCCTGCAGGGTTGTCACCATAGCCATCACCATCGGTGTCGGACCATTGTGAACCATCGTTAGGGAATTGATCACCGTTGGTACCGTTTGGGTTATCGGCGTAACCATCGTCATCGTCGTCAGCCCATTGGGTTGAATCAGTTGGGTATTCATCAGCATTGTTTCCAGAGGCGTTGTCTCCATAGCCGTCACCATCAGCATCTGACCATTGCGTCGGGTCGTAAGGGAAGGTATCGGAATTGTTGCCTTGTGTGTTATCGCCATACCCATCCCCGTCGATGTCTGACCATTGTGATGAATCTGTAGGGAAGGCATCTGGGCTGTTGCCATTGGCATTGTCTCCATAACCGTCACCATCCATGTCAGAATACTGGCTTGAATCGTATGGGAAGTCGTCGACATCATCGTTGTAACCATCGCTGTCAGAATCTTTTTGAGAAAGTTCACAACCGTCCATATCGACCATTGAACCAGCGGCCGAGTTCGGACAGAGGTCGAATTCGTTGGCAACACCATCGTTGTCATCATCGATGAAGAGGTTGAAACAGTCACTGTCGCCAATCAGTTGAACACTGGCTGCAGAGTAAAGCAGAACTTCTGCACAATAGGTTCCAGACATGTTCGGTGTCGAATAGGTGAAGGTTGGCATGCTCATGTTTTGGGCCGATGCTGTGAAATTCATTATGGTGGATGAAGCAATGTTTGCACCTGCTTGGTCGACAACACGAACTTGGTATCGATAGGAATCGCCAGTCACGAGGTCTGAACCCTTGACGTCCACGTTGTTTGTGACTGAGGTGCTGCTTGTTGAGTAGGCATCGATCACCATCGATGGCAATTGTGGAATAAAGTCTGAGGCGTGGAAGCCAATGTACCCATCATTTGCGGACAGGTTGATCGGGGTGTTTGCGTAGGAGAGCAAGCCGACCAAAGCATGGATGTCCCCCGTGGTGATTCCGGTCCAGTTTACGGACCACATTTCCGAAGTGGTTGTGCTGGTGAAGTTCTCGGTTTGTTCGTAGACCACCGAAACTGCAAGTGCCAACTCCACATCATTGGAAGTAGTATAATTATTTTCAAACTGGACGATATCGTAGACGAACCACCACAAGGTGTAGTCCGTGTTGAGTGAAAGGTTGGTTGCTGTATGCTCCCCTGTGGTGGAAGAAAGTGCCTCAGATTCGAGTATTTCGAGGTAGGTGCAATCAAAATCCATGTTCAAGAGGTTACCAGAAGCATCCATTAGGTCAGATTCTACACAGAAATTTGATTCAATCATGACCGGTGTCGATGTTGTCACAGTCGTCGAATAATTCGAGCCTGTTGCGTTGAAACTAACGGAGGTTGAAGAGCTCACTGCTGAGGTTCCATTATCGAAATATTGCACATCCGAGTAATCATATGTGTAGTTGGTTCCAGCATTGAGTCCATCGATGAAGATGGTGGCTGTTGAAAGGTTGACTTGGTTCACTTCGATGGATTCGAAGGACTGACCTCCACCCGGGAGATCTGTCGTGATTTCGATGCTGTAGGTGTTGATGGCGCCGATCCAGCCGTAAACATCGATGTACGTGGTTTGGCTTGATGATGAAGAGACGCTCATGTACTCTGTATTCGTCGAGCCTCCCGAAGAGGAGAGGTAGTTTCCGTTTGCAGAATCCCAGCCAGCGTCAATGTCACCAGAGGCATGATTGAATGTGATGTTGACATAATATGTCACGCCGCTCAACATGTCGACTTGGAAATAATCAACATCTGAGGTGGTGTGAAGGGAGAGACCTGAACAATAGATTGGAAGGTTTGAAGCGAGTGTGGCGGTTGATGTTGCATCATTTGGCTCGAGGATATCGGAGTTTGTCGTACCGTTACCAACGCAATTGGTTGGTGGCGACGTCCCGTTTCCACCGGTTCCGTTCCCGCCCGTTGAGGTACTGAAGGTCCAGAAATCAAGCGTGTAGGAACCGTATCCGCTGTATCGCAAGATTTGGACGTACACCGTACCTCCGTGAGGGTTTTGGGTTGCATTGGTTGAAACAATCTCCGGATTGTTGTTTAACGAAGAATCGATCCCGTTGAGAGAGGCATCAAAAATGAACAAATCGAAAGCGTTTGAGTAGGTCGACCCGTTTGATGAGTTGTAAGTGGTGTTGTATGACAATTGGAGCGTGACACCTTCGTTGGCGTCGATGGTGATCGCGAACCAATCTTGGTCATCGCCGACGTCGAGTTCGCCGTACTGGGGACCTGACGCAACCGGAGAAAACCCGTTCAGGTTGATGACCGCTGCGGAACTGTTGATCGAAGTGGAATTATCTGGAAGGTCCATGGACGATCCTAGATCAGATTGGTTTGCGCCGACAGCGGAAGCCATTGGAGCAGTCAAGGTCACCGACATAAGGGCGATAAGAACAGCAAGAAATGTCGCTGTAAATTTCCTTTGACCAGCGTTGCTTTGCTTGTACATGGTGTTTGGAGACGGTGCTGGCTTAAGAGCATCTCGCTTTTTAGGACTTTCAAATAGCAGTCGGCGCTACGTGGCCGGGCTTTTTTTCATCGGGTTTACGAACTCGAGACCAGACGCCACCCATCAATTCGTCATGATGGATGGTACAATAGTGAAATCGGCGGTAAGCCTCACGAAATGAATAGGCCTTCTTCCCTGTGGCTACGAGGTAACCTTCTGGAGAGAGTCGAGAAACAATCATACCTTCATCTCCACAACCTGGAAAATCGCACACTGGTGTTCCGCCCATACCCAAAGACAAACGCTGACACCTCTTTAATGGTCGTACATATCCATGAAAAAAAGGGCTTCATCCCTAAACGAAGCCAGATTATTCCGCAGTTGGCTCAGGAACGGGTTCGATGATGACCAGCGGTATGTTGGCTTCGATGGCTTGGCCTTCTTCGCATTGCACGGAAATCACGGTTCCTGAAACTGGTGCTTGAATTTCGTTCTGCATCTTCATGGCCTCAAGGATCAAAATGACCTGCCCCTCAACCACTTCATCGCCTTCATTCACTTCAACTGTGACCACTTTACCAGGAATATTAGCAGAAACGGTTCCTGACTTCTTTTTCTTGCCACCACCGGAACGTTTCTTCTTTGAAACTGGCGCTGCATCTGGAATTTCAATGTTGAATGTTTGGCCCTCGACCTTAGCGGTCCATGCCGTACCTTCACCATCGATTTCAACTTCAAATTCTACGCCGTCAACGACGACTTTTCGGGTTTCAGACATGAATTCACTTCCAAGGTGAGCGGCTTGCTCGTCGGTGCATAAGGCTGGATTGCCCTGTGTTGATTCTGCGGTGATCTTGCGACCAAGCTAAGCCTGGTTTTCGTGCGATTTGGCCAGGGTCTTCACCTTGCTGTGTTACTTCTGCGAGCACAGCTGCAATGGCTGCCATGCGCAAAGTTGCTGGATCTGTTGCCGACATGATAATGCCTCACAGAGGGATGTTCCCGTGCTTCCGAGCCGGGCGGAGTTCTTCTTTATCGAGCAGCATTTCCAGCGAGCGGCACAACCGACGGCGCGTTTCATTCGGTTCGATGACATCGTCGATGTAGCCCAAAGCAGCAGCCTTGTACGGGTTTGCGAACTTCTCATTGAAGTCTTCAGTCAAACGACTTCGTTCTTGTTCTGCGTTGCGGGCGTTGGCAATCCTTCGCTTATGGATGATCTCAACAGCACCGTCGGCGCCCATCACTGCCAACTCGGCGGTTGGCCAAGCGACGTTGTAATCGCCACGGATGTGTTTTGAAGACATGACGTCATAGGCGCCACCGTATGCCTTTCGAAGAATAACCGTCAATTTAGGCACCGTTGCTTCGGCATAGGCATACAGGAGTTTAGCACCGTGACGGATGATGCCACCCCATTCTTGGTTTGTCCCTGGTAGGAACCCAGGTACATCCTCAAGGGTGATGATAGGGATGTTGAAAGCATCACAGAACCGCACAAATCGGGCTGCTTTATCGCTTGCGTCAATGTCGAGGCACCCCGCCAAAACCTTGGGTTGATTGGCGACGATGCCAACTGTATGCGAGCCGAGGTGGCCAAAGCCAATGACGATGTTTTGAGCCCAATCTGCTTGAACTTCAAGGAATCCACCGTCGTCAAGAATTTCAGTGATCACGTCAACCACATCATAGGGTTTGGTCGCCACATCAGGGATGATTGAGTCGAGGGCGTCGCATGAACGGTCGATTGGATCGGATGTCTTCTTGTCAGGAGGGCGTTCAAGGTTGTTCTGCGGCAGCAGATCTGTGAGGTCTCGCGCCAAAGCAATTGCATTTTCATCATCGCTGGCGGTAAAGTGTGACACCCCGGATTTACTGCCGTGTGTCATTGCTCCGCCAAGGTCTTCGAAGGACACCACTTCATTGGTGACCGTCTTGATCACTTCTGGACCAGTGATGAACATGTGAGCCGTTTGGTCGACCATGATGACAAAATCAGTGATGGCTGGAGAGTAGACTGCTCCACCTGCGCACGGACCCATGATGACAGAAATTTGCGGGATGACGCCAGATGCACGTACATTCCGGAAGAAGATTTCAGCATAACTTCCCAGCGATGCAACGCCTTCCTGAATACGAGCTCCACCTGAATCGTTCATGCCGATCACTGGGCGTCCTGTTTTGAGGGCCATATCGAGAACCTTGCAGATCTTCAAACCGTGCATCTCACCAAGTGATCCGCCGTAAACGGTGAAGTCTTGAGCAAAGGCAAACACTTCGCGACCATTGATGGTGCCGTGACCGGTGACAACACCGTCACCAGGAATGATGTTCTTGTCCATGTTGAAATCTCGGCAACGGTGTTCAACAAGAGCATCAATCTCTTGGAAAGAGCCGTCGTCAAGCAACATTTCCATGCGCTCACGTGCCGTCATTTTACCACGGTTGTGTTGGGCATCGACGCGAGCTTGGCCACCACCGGCCTCGCTGCGAGCCTTCCGATTGCGTAAATCTTGGAGTCGTTGCTCTGTCGATGACATAGGCTTCCCAATGTGACGGACTGAAAACCCGCCCTTATGCATTGTCACTCAGCGCCCGTCAATCGGACGGTTCTGCACGTGACCTGTCAACATCGGCGAATCGAGCCATGAAGGCGCCTCCTCACCCTGAGAAGGGGTGTGTTGATAGGGAAGCGTTTCGTCCACACCTCATGGACGAGCCTTTGCGCGTTGTTGTAGCAAAACCGGGACTTGATGGTCATGACAGAGGTGCTAAAGTTGTGGCACGCGCTCTTCGTGACGCAGGCCATGAGGTCATTTACACTGGTTTGCGACGGAGTGCCCAGCAAATCGTCGAAACGGTCCGAGATGAAGACGCTCGGTTCCTCGGGCTTTCTTCGCTTTCTGGAGCACACAGCCATCTGTTTCCAAAAGTGTGCGAACTGTTGCGCGTCGAAGGGCTAACCGATGTGATCGTGTTCGGAGGCGGCATCATCCCTGAAGATGACCGAGAAGCCCTTTATCAGTGTAAAATCCGAGCAATTTTCGGTCCAGGGACTCCTACCTCCGAAATCCTTGAATTCATTCAAACATCGAACGCAATGGACGATGCAGGCGTTGGTCAATCCAGCGATTGGCATTGGGCTTGAAACGCATGAGGGAACCTCCGATGGACGACCTGATCAAAGCGGCTTTGGAAGGGGATCGTCGATCCCTTGCGAAGACGCTCAGCGCCTTGGAAAACAGAACGACCAACCTCGAACACATCCTCGGCTTAATGGGTGAACCAAAACCAAAACCAGATCACTGGCAATCGCTTGCTATCACCGGTGCACCCGGGGTTGGTAAGTCATGCTTGTTGGACGGTTTGCTTACGGTTTGGGCTGAATCGGGCCTTCGAGTTGCCCTTCTTGCTGTGGACCCGTCGTCGCCCCGCACCGGTGGAGCGCTGTTAGGTGATCGAGTTCGTATGACCGTCGTCGATCATCCCACGCTAAAAGAAAACGTCTACCTTCGCTCGATTGCCACCAGAAAAGCTTCTGGGAGCGTCCCTCTTATTGTTGCAGACATGACTGAATTCCTTTTGGCACTTGGGTGGGACCGAATTCTCATCGAAACTGTTGGCGCTGGTCAAGCTGAAGTTCGATGCGCCGCTATTGCCGACCGGATTCTCGTTGTTGAGGGCCCGGCGCGCGGCGATGGGGTGCAGGCAGAAAAGGCAGGATTACTGGAGTTGGCCGATGCGGTGATCGTCAACAAATGCGATCTGCCCGGGGCTGAACGTCACGCTGATGAATTGCGTGAATCCTACGGTCTTGGTCTTGGGACCCCACCTCCTGTCATGCTCACATCAGCCCTCCATGGGACGGGAATCAAACCCGCTGCTGACATGTTGCTCGGCCTCGAAGCCTCTGGACGTTCAGAGCGTGCACGCTGGCGGGAACGCTTGCTGGCTCATCATGAACGGCTTATTCTCGAATCCCCAAAACTCGACGAAATGCTCAAACGTTTGGCGGCAGGTTCAATGACGCTTGATGATGTCATCGAGTCCATCGGGGCAGAAAAGAATGAGTGACCACGTCGAATTGACCAACCCTGTTGACCTGTCAGTCGGTGGAATGAATGGCCATCTGTTCCGCCGAGCCATCCACCTTGCCATGAGCGCACTTCCCTTCATTTACTTTGAATGGGGTGAAAGCATCTCTGAAGCACTTGGCACCTCGGAAAAGCAAGCTGTATCGCTGGTGATCATCGCCATTTTGGCGGTTGAAGCATTGCGCCTCAAATTAGGAGTCACCATCTTCGGCCAGCGCGAATACGAAGCAAAACAAGTTTCAGCCCTTGCTTGGGGTACCTTTGGTATTGGCATGGTGTTCTTACTCACGCCGACAGAAGCCTATGCATGGCCGCTGATTCTTTCACTCTCGCTTGGCGACCCGTTCATGGGTGAACTGCGCCGGAAAGGCATGGAATCGAAAAATGTCGTGATCTACTCGAGCATCTTCATTGCAGCCATTTGGGTTGCATGCTGGTATTGGTTCGCTACACCACTGTGGCTTGCCGTGATTTTTGGACCGCTGTGCGTTGCTTCTGAATGGCCTCGCCTCCGATACATCGACGACAATGCCACAATGATTCTTATTCCAATGGCTGCCTTGCTCATCTTAGAACCGTTCCTCAAAATAATGTCGTGAGGATACCAACGGCTCAATATGTTCAAATGATGGGGACCAGTGGACAAATCGGTGAAGACCATGAGCGATCAGATAAAATCCTCCGAACCCCCTCAAATCACATACTTCATTGGCTTTTCATTAGCCATCATCCTCATGGCTGTTGTCATGGTCAAGTACCCTGTCTGGTGAATCAGAAACCAAGCAATGGTTGAAGAAGGGCGAGTCCCCGAATTTCGTTTATGTGTGGCATCGCTGGTATGTTTGGGCGACCAGACATCAACGTCATCCATGCCATGAACCGCTATCAAATACATCGCGGCCCCGACGGTCAAAGTACCTGGATGGATGACGGTATAGCCCTCGGCCACACACGACTCGCCATCGTTGACAAAGCGGGTGGCGACCAACCACTGTTTGGACCATCAGGTGAGGTTCTGATCGCCAATGGTGAAATTTACAACCATCCGACGTTGCGTGCCAGCCTGCCTCATTACCCGTGGACAACCAACGTCGATTCAGAAGCCATCTTAGCGCTTCATACCAAGGCCAAACAAAGCTCGAGCCATGGCCCTTTGTCACCCGCAGATCACGCACAATGGATCAAACACCTCGATGGGATGTATGCGTTCAGCCTTTGGGATCCGCAGCATCAACAACTCATTCTTGCTCGAGATCCGCTTGGCATCAAGCCGATGGTTCGAACGGTGGTTGAAGGCAGTTTGTTGTTCGCAAGCGAGGCCAAGGCTTTACGAGCGCATGAAAGCCATATCCCCGTCCTCGACGAAGTCGCACTCGTTGCCCGACTTGCTTGGGAATACCCGCTTGATGGAACGACCCTTCTCAAGGATGTGCACCACATCCGACCCGGAACAGTCGAGGTGTGGCACCTCGTCAACGGCAAGCCTGAACGCATTGGAACAGCCAACGTCGAGCGTCAACGCCTGACACCATCAACATCCTGGGACCCTTCAACTCAATCAGAAGCGTTGCTGGAGTCGTTTGTCGACAGCGTGAGTCAACGCTTGATGGGAGAAGTACCGATGGGAATTGTGCTCTCTGGAGGTTTGGATTCATCCTTGGTCGCAGCAGTGGCTCACGAGGCAGCAGAGCGAGCAGGACAACCAGTCCCTGCCTGTTGGACGGTGGCAGAAAGTGAAGACAACCCCGATTGGATTGCCGCAGAGCGGGTCGCTGCGACATTGGATTTAGAACACCACCAACATGTACTCGAGGGAGATACCTTCGACAAAACCCTGCCAGACCTCACATGGCACGGCGAAGACTTCGATGTCACCGTTCTCTTCTTCCAGCCCCTTTTCCAACGGATGGCAGAAAAGGTGACCGTGGGATTATGTGGTCAAGGTGCAGACGAATTGCACGGGGGCTATCCCCGTTATCGAGACCTTGAACAGCATGCCTCGTTGGTCGACGCTCGCCTCGCATCAATGGATCACCCTGCTGCTCGTCAAATCGAACAAGGGAAACTCCCCGTGGGCGATGCGTGGTACACCAATGATCACAGTGGAAGCGCTCACACTGATTCGCTTGAGTCGTTTCTCAACTTCGAACTCGAACATGGTCAACTTAGCAATTTCCAATTAAGGCTTGTCGATCGTCATTCTATGGCGCATTCTTTAGAAGTGCGTGTGCCATTTTTAGGAAGCGCTCACAGGCGCGCTTCGAATGACTTACCGATGGATTGGCGTCTTCCTTCATCGATGGAAGAAAAGGCTGCGTTGAGAGCAGCAGCCGATCTTACTCGGTTGCCAACAGACATCGTTCGTCGACCGAAGTTGCCAGCTGGTCGAGCGACCTCACCGACGCTGATTTCCAACATGATCGAAGAACTCCGTCCTCGGAGTGAAGAAGTTCTTCTGCGCTATCCGAACCTCGTTCGAGCCTTCAAGGGTCAACCAGAACTTGCCATTGGGATAGGTTTGTTTGAAGCAATTCATATAGTCGACCGTGGGGCTTCAAAACCTAACATGAGTGCTGTGGCCCTTTTGGATGAGGTGATTGGATGAGTAAATTACACGACTTAAGCGCCCACCTTGAATCCAAGCGCGACGAAATATCCCAATGGATGGACAAGAAGCGCTCGGAAGTTCCAATCCCCTTCTATGGAAGCGTGGACGTTCGAGATGCTGGTTGGAAAATTGCCGTTGTCGATGCAAATCACTTTCCTGCCGGGTTCAACAACATCGATGAACAGGACATGTCGGCCATTTCGGCCTTGATGGGCACTCACATTGAACGGAATTATGGCATCTGCCGCTGGATTCACCTCTACCCTGAAGCCCACACCAGAAACAAGGGCTATGTGGAAAACGTTGCAACCATCCAAAAACTCCTCGAGATGGCTGGGTACAGATGCACGATTGGTTCACCTGTTTTTGCTGACAAAGGTTGGCTTGATGGGCTGTCAGGACCGGTCGATTTAGCCTTGACCGAAGTTGAAATCATCAACGAAGAGGAGGTTTTGCTCGTCGAAGGTAAACAACCAGACCTCATTCTTCTGAACAATGACCTCACCGAAGGCATGTTGCCAGGACTTGGAAGTCATGTCTTCCCACCAAAGGAGATGGGATGGCACCGTCGTAGGAAATCAGAACACTATGTTCAACTTCAAGCCTATGTGAATGAAATGGCCGACATGCTCGGAATTGATTCGTGGCATTTGATGACCGAATGGTTTGTCTCAGAAAATAAATGCCTCGAGAAAGAGAGTTGCAGGTTGCGTCTCGCAGAAGAAATCGATGAATTCCTCCAAGGCTTAGCCGAGAAGTATGCCGCACATGGGATCGAAAGAGAACCTGTGGCCTTCATCAAAAACGATCGTGGCACCTATGGCCTCGGCATCATGGTCGTGACCAAAGGAGAGCAAATCCTGGGTCTTTCCAACCGGAAAATGAACAAATTGATGTACGCTAAAGGAGGAGTTGACGTTGAGAACTTCCTCATTCAAGAAGGCGTACCAACCAGCCTCCTCACCACTGAGGGAGCCCCTGTTGAGCCGGTAGTCTACCTTGTCGATGGTCAAGCAGCCTCTTGGTTTTACAGGATCAACCCGAAGAAAGGCGACAATGAAAACCTCAATTCTCCAAGCGCTCGATTTGAATCATATCATGATGTTCAAGAAAAGTACGGTGAACACGCTCAAGGATGGCATGCCTTGATTGCTGAACTCTCAATGTTGGCAATGGGCAAGGAATTGCTTGCTTATCAAGAAAGCAACGAAGGCGCAGTTGCTTAAGTGAACGTGCATCCTCGGCGAGCCATGCACAGGGCGTGGGTGTACATCCTCACCATCGCCGTTGGCCTATGGGTCTCGGCAACTGGTGCCGGTGGCATGCTGCCCGAAGTCTGGGCAGAATGGCCCGTCAACATCTGGTGCTGGGGTCTCTTTGCTACGTTGTACCTCAAAGGATCCCGTAAAATTAGAATTGAAATGCTGACTGTTGTGGCTTTCGCTACGCCGATGGAGCTGTACTTTAGCGAGGTTTGGCGGATTTATGAATATCAGCGTGATTTCATGCCTTTATTTGTCCCTGCAGGGCATTACTTTCTGTTTGATTTGGGCCGCATCATGGCGGAAAAAATGAAGCAAAACTGGGCCATGCCCGCCTTGATGCCCTTCGTCCCAATGGTGGCCTATGGCGCTTTGACTGGAGGCGACACGTCTGCTGTGTTTTTGCTTGTGCTTGTGCTCGTATTCACACGCTATGGACCGCAACCGAGGTTGTATGCAGCCATGGCTTGGGCTGCATTGGGCATGGAGATCATTGGCACTCAACTTGGTAATTGGGCCTGGGCGACGGAAGTCCCCTGGACTGGATTGACCGCATGGAACCCACCTCTTTTGGTTGGGGCATTCTACTGCTTTGGGGACCTTTTGGTCAACATGGCCGTCGTCAAGTTTGAAGGGAAGGAGCATCTGGAGGATTCTGTATGACCACCTCCGAGGACCTGAGGAATCGCAGAGAGGCCGAGGCCTTGCGTATTCGAAGTTCCCTCAACCGTCAACGCGGAGAACAACACGCTGCGTCCAAAGGCGGTGAAACAGCAGTCGCCTTTGTTGAAGAACGGCTTTGCATCGGTTGCGATCAATGCACCATTGTTTGCGACGATGAGGCAATCGATCTTTACAAGGTGGCCATGGCCAGCCCGCTCATCAATGTCCAATCGAACAGAAAGGCGCGCATCATTCGCGACCCATGCACGGGATGTCGACTCTGCGTCCTTGCCTGCCCAACCGATGCCATCACCATGATTGACCGCTAAGGAGGATACACCAATGTCAAAGAAAGGAAAAGAAGAAACTGCGCAACGTTTCGGTGGAGAGTTTGGACCTTACCGCAAGGAAGGAACGCCTGGCGTGACCCTTTCGACGTTCAAGACCTTGGTCTGGATTTCGAACATTGGTGGAATGCTCTTGGTCGTCGTGGCCTTAGAAATGTTATTCGTTCAACAAATGTTTGGATGGGGTCTTGTTTGTTTGATCCTTGGTGTTGGAATCGCCTTATTCCCATCCAACTATGAGATTGTTGGCATGGAAGAACCAAACGGCCCACCAGAACCTTAGATTTACAGAACTTCAAGACTCGGACCAGGTCTGTTCAGCGGTGTAAAATGAACCCTTCGAGGGTTCAAGAAAGTGTATGTTGACACCAACTTCGGGGTAAGGACACTCAACACTGAGACTCCAACCGCAGGAACGAGCCGATATGGAATCGGAGTGGACAACGAGGATATCCCAAGGTCCTGAAACATAAATCGGTTTACGGTATTCGTTATCAAACTCAACTTTTACGCCCCAATCATCGATGGTCAGATTGACCGTCCCGTCCAATTGTACTCGGCCTTCATCAAACCATATTTTCCGACCTTGGAGACCTTTGAAGTGGATACCGACTCAATCTTTATCATCAAAAATTGTATGGATTGTCCATGGTGGAAATTCAATGCCCTCATTGTGAAGAGGTTGTGGAATTGGAAGACAACTCCTTCGGATTATTTGATTGCCCGCATTGCGGTGATACCTTCGAGTATGAATCCTCGAGTTCGGATCACGATTCGAGTGACTCAGGTTCGTCGGGTCTTACTCAAAACCAATTGTCGTTAGCCATATCCATAAGTGGATTAATTCTGGGCGTGCTAGCAATCATGGTATTTTTCAATGCATTATCTTTTGATACAATATGTCCTGAAGAAGATCGCAGCACCAGCATGATTGACGGTGAAGAATTCATATCGTGTAATTCAGATGAGTTTCTTTGGGAGACTCAAACGGTAAAACTACTGTTTGGTTCCTGTTGCCTAATGGTCCCTGGTTCGTTTTTTCTGACCATTTTGGGATACAGTATGCGTAAACAACACCTCGGCATTAGCAATCGAACTTTAGGAACTGAAACAACCCCTCATGCTTCGAAAACCTTCCCTGATTCAAAATTAGCCGCAGCAATTCAGGCTTCTGCAATGTTTTTTGGAATTGGAATATCTGCCATGGTAGCCATAATGGGAGCGGTCTTGATTGGCTTTATTGGATTCTTAATCTTCGTGATTTTCGGGCAGTGATCCCGGTTTGAGGGTCATTCATATCCCTTTATTTGTGAGTGATTTCAAGAGTTGGGTCTAAGGTTGATCGATAAAACTGGGAATGTATTTTTTTGTAATACACTATTCAAGAGAACAGTGGCCCGTGAGAAAGAGCCCACTGCGAGTCTATTTCAGTCCATAGAGCCACACCATTTCTTGGTGAGAGGAAAACACACTGTCATAAACCCCACTTTCCTTCTTTGACTCATGGACGGAATTATGTCAAAGACCAAGAAAATGTTTACAGCGACCAACGTGATTGTGTATGCCCTCAGCCTGCTCGGGCTATCGGTTGTTGCAGCGACGCAATTTATCACAGCCCTCTTGCCATTGTTATTTGCACCAATGGTTTGCGGGATGTTTGGTTTGCTCCTGTATGCATCTCAACCAACTCTGAACTCAGATCTCACCGTTGGCCCCACGGGCTCGCCGACTCAAGAGTGAGTTCAAACGCTCTGAGCTGAAGCGATCGGCTGCTAATCTTCCGGCATCGCCTTGATGTTGCAATGGGCACTGTCATCGTATCATTATGAAACTACATTTGAAGTGATGGAAGCCATGGTATGCTCATGGTCGAGCGGTTCCAAGTTCAATCCCGCTCCCCATTTGAGATTCATCACATACTGACTGGTTTGGAAAAGACGCCAGAAACAACTGTTGAGGCAGAATTGTTTCTCCCAGAAGGTGAAGGACCATTCGGTTGCGTGATCGCTCTTCACGGAAGCATTGGCTGGGCATCTCATCATCAAGACCACGTCGATGGTTGGCTCGATGCTGGCCTCGCAGTTTGTAAGGTGCATTCATTCACATCAAGATCAGTTGATTCTACGGTTGACGATCAACTCTCAGTCACCCATTCAATGATGCTCGTTGATGTTTTCAGGACCCGTTCTGTGCTCGAACAGGATCCTCGAATTGGAAAGATCGGCATAGCAGGATGGAGCCTTGGCGGAACGGTCGCATTGTATTCTGCATGGGCGCCAATGATCGATCTTCTAGGGACTCCATTTGACGCCCATCTGCCATTCTATCCAGCAGCTCATCTCCGCCCTGAAGTTCAGAATTGGTCTGACTCGCCCATGTTGATTCTTCACGGAGATGCTGATGATTGGACTCCAGTACATTTTGTTGAAGAACTGATGCCCCAACTACCGAATGCGACCCTGCACGTCTACCCAGGAGCGCACCATTCCTTCGACAGCGAGAAAGAATTCACACTGCTTCCAAAGGCAGTGCGTTTGAAAAAGCGAACTGTGACAATCAACAAGAACGGAAACATGTCTGGAGAATTGTTTCTCGGCATCCGACTCCCTTTGAACCAACGCTGGCAACGACGCTGGGTGATCCGAATCTTGCGAAACCGAGGCGCTCACGTGGAAGGAAACCCCGCTGCTCGTGCGGATTCTCTCGTTCGGGCGAGAGCGTTCTTCATGGAGCAACTTTGCTAGCACTTTGCTTCAGGTTGAATCCATGGCTAGCCAGTGTGCAGAGGGACTGAACACCCATTATACTCCCCCATAATGTCTTGAGGAGTTTGACAAAGCCCTTGCGATACGGTATGACTTTTTATTGGACATGAGAGGGCTTTCTGTTCACAATTAAGTGACAAGTATACTGGTTAACGATTATATGCAGCCAGTCAAACCCCCCGCCATGCGTTTTACTGTTCTTGTGATCCTTCTTCTTGCTTCGATGCACCCAATGCTGGCTCAACCATCGTTGGATGATGGGGAAAACCCCTACTTTACGGCAGCTGGAAATGTTGATGTCATCCAAGAAATTGAACCAAACAACCTCAACACCACTGGTCAGGAAGTCTATCCAGGCGACGTAGTACGCGGTTCAGTCGATATGTGGAGTGA
>Ga0308019_10000106_pt1 | contig 48284 bp, 31 predicted proteins | sample Neamet284_FD_203135 | JGI IMG/M metagenome (GOLD analysis project Ga0308019, IMG submission 203135) | Marine microbial communities from water near the shore, Antarctic Ocean - #284 | ecosystem: Environmental > Aquatic > Marine > Unclassified | place: Southern Ocean | collected 2014-10-01
CACGTCTTCACCGGCAGCATTAGCATGGTACCAAAGCCAGCAAATGGACCTGCTTGGCTCCCTGATAAGATCAAGAAGGCTAACGTCAAGAAGTCCGGAATCGAACACCTTTGATTTCATAACGACTTGATTGTCCGCTTTTCAAATTTGAAGATTCAAATTTGTTCCCGCAAGGGTCGCCGCTTCATCTCCCTCTTCGGAGGGATTTGAAGCCTCAATTTCTTTTCTTCACCGGCCATTCCGCAATCCACAGCGCAAGCCATATCATTCCAAGTTGAGCTATTGCTCGAACCATGTGACCTGATGTTGTAAAATCAGTACTGCCGATAGAAATATCATTGACCCACATGTTCAAGTTCGCCCAATAGACCATGACAAGAAATATCCCAGTCGAAAACCCCGCTCTTCTTCTTGAGACGGGTGCTATCATTCCAAATCCAAGAATCATCTCGACAAGTCCACTGACATACACCCAGAATTCAGGGACGCCGAGAAGTTTAGGCACGATCGGTGTGAACAGAGCAGTATTTGTGAAGTGCTGAGTCCCAACCCAAACAAACATTATTCCGAAACCAAGGGCAGAGAATTGACGCACTCGTTCCAATGCCTGTGGCAAAAAATCGCCTCAGTAACGAACTTTTTGACGTGTAAGGGTTCGCCAAATACGTTGTAGAGGGTCGTAGTATCGGTCCACCACTCGCTCTTTCAACTGAATAATAGCATCATCGGTAATTTGAATTCCCGCAGGACATACTTCAGTACAACATCGAGTAATATTACAATATTCAATGCCGAATTCTTTCTTGATTTCCGGAATCCGGTCTTCAGTATCCATTGGATGCATCTCGTATTGAGCAAGTCGAACTAAATTCCGAGGTCCAGCAAATTCGTTGAACAAGGCATGGTCCCGTAGAACGTGACATGTGTTGACGCACAGGAAACATTCGATACATTCACGGAACTGTTGCACTCTATCTGCTTCCATTTGATTGAATTCCCAATCCATTTCGTCAGGGCCCTTAATCGGTTTAATTTTTTTAGCCATTTCGTAATTCCAAGAAACATCAGTCACTAAATCTTTGATATGAGGGAATGCTTTCATTGGACGTATTTCAATTGGTTGACCAGCGGGAGTTTCTGCAACGACATCACTCATTCGAGTCATGCACATCAAACGAGGACGCCCATTGATTTCTGCAGAACATGAGCCGCATTTACCTGCTTTGCAATTCCATCGGACAGCCAAATCGGGTTGCTGCTCGTATTGAATACGGTGGACACAATCGAGGACCACCATACCTTCATCCAGTTCAAGTGTGAACTCTTCAAGTGCAGCCTCATCGCCTTCACCACGAAGTATTTTGAAATCTTGTTTCGTACCTTTGAGTGACATTACTGGGCGCCTCCTGCTTGTTCTGCTGCACGTTCGGCAATCATTGCTTTCACTTCATCAATAACATCTTTGAGATCAGAACGCATTTCTTCCAAAGGCTCTTGACGTATTTTTACCTCATCGTCTTCCATGTAAATGATATTGATGATTTTGCCCCATGTTTCTAGTTCTCCGGGGAAATCGTCACGGGTATGTCCACCTCTGCTTTCTTCTCGAGTAAGGGCTGCGAGTGTAGCAGCAATCGATACATCGACCATGTTTTTGAGGTCCAATGCTTGATGCCATCCGGAATTGTATTTGCGGGAAGTTCCAGGGAAACATAGAGATTGACGTCCATTGAATGCTTTCAAATCGTCCAACGCTTCTTCCATCTCCTGTTTTGTCCGAATGATGCCAACCTTTGCCTGCATCATATCACGCATATCATCATAGATGAGGCCTGGGTTTTCTCCTTCTTCTCGTAGAAGAGGAGCTAACATCACTTCAATTGCAGATTGAACGTGTGCATCGTTAATGTTTGGTTGTGCAAGGTCCTTTGCCCGTTTTGAAGCAAATTCACCTGCTCGCTTTCCAAACGTGATGAGGTCGGATAAGGAGTTACCACCAAGACGATTTGCTCCATGGAGGCCCGAAGCGACTTCTCCGCAAGCAAACAGACCTGAGATATTGCTTTCTTGAGTTTCTGCATCGACTCGAACTCCGCCCATTACATAGTGAGCAGTTGGACCAACTTCCATAGGTTCCTTGGCGATATCGACTCCAGCCAATTCTTTGAATTGATGGTGCATAGAAGGGAGTTTCTTCAAAATTGCTTCTTCGCCACGGTGTGCAATGTTAAGGAAAGCACCGCCGTGTGGTGAACCTCGGCCAGCTTTTACTTCTGAATTAATCGCTTTTGCTACAACGTCTCGTGTGAGCAATTCAGGGGGTCGGCGAACAGTTGCCAGTTTCCCAGAAACAATTTCCTCGACCCATTGGTCAGATTCTTCGATCGTATCTGCATGGTCTCCAGAAAACATTTCAGGAACATAATTGAACATGAAACGTTCACCTTCCGAATTGGTCAATCTTCCACCTTCACCTCGAACACCTTCTGTGACCAAAATCCCTCGTACCGAAGGTGGCCACACCATGCCTGTAGGGTGAAATTGAACAAATTCCATATCGCGCAGTTCAGCGCCAGCCCAAAGAGCAAGTGCATGACCGTCGCCAGTGTATTCCCATGAACCGGAACACACCGACCAACATCTGGTGATTCCACCAGTTGCAAGGATTACCGATTTGCCAGAAAACGCATGGAAATCACCGTCAACACGAGTATAAGCAACGCATCCTGTAACTCTGTCACCTTCTTTGAGTAGATGACGTACTGTGTATTCCATGAAAATATCAATGCCTTCGTGGATACCTCTTTCTTGGAGTGTCCGGATCAATTCCAAACCGGTTGCATCTCCGACGTGAGCGAGTCGAGGGAATGTATGCCCTCCGAAGTTTCGTTGGTTGATTTTGTTTTCAGTGGTACGGTCGAATACAGCCCCCCATTGTTCAAGTTCTCGAACTCGGTCAGGAGATTCCTTGGCATGAAATTCGGCCATCCGCCAGTTTGCCAACCATTTACTTCCTTTCATGGTGTCATGAAAATGAACCTTCCAATTGTCTCGGGGGTCTGCATTTTGCAATGCCGCTGCGCAGCCACCTTCGGCCATCACAGTGTGAGCCTTACCAAGCAATGATTTGGTGATAATTGCAGTTTTTGCACCGCTTCGAGCCGCTTCAATAGCAGCGCGAAGACCAGCACCTCCAGCACCGATAACAATGACATCGTATTCGTGTTTCGTATATTCTTCAGTCATCATCATCACCTCAAATTACAAACAGCGCTATATCGCACAAATATCCTTCACTCACTGCTAAAACCCAAAGGTCTCCAAGGAATACAAAAGCAAGTGAAGTCCAAAACCAGAACCCATGGGAGCGATTCAGCAAACTTATGCGGCCAAAAATCTTCCCGCGCAATCGACTGATACCTGTGGTCCATCGGTCTAATGCACCACCAGCAAGGTGGCGAAGAGCATGGCAAGAAGTGACATACATAGTCAAGAGGAATGCTTCAATACCCATCACAAATGTTCCAATGGACATGCCAAAACCGTCATCAAACTGAAGAGTGTGCGTGACATCCCACCATTTAATGGCAAGAATTATCATTGCAGCATAGAGGAAGTAACGATGAAGATTGTTGATGATGAACAATCGCTTTTCACCTTTGTAGCCAAGTTTTTTGTTAATTTCTGGCTCGTCAACCCAACAGGCAGTAGGGCTGGCGAAGAAAGTTCGAAAATAGACGCGGCGCATGTAATAGCATGTCCCACGGAATCCAAAGGGGATCCACAAAACTAAGACTGCTGCATTGACCCATGAAGGATGGTCCCATTCCTTCAGGCCAAACAAGTTCCATTCCAGAATGTTCGGTGAGAAGATAGGCGACATTACAGTACTGCCATCAAGTTGATACGAAATTGACTCTGGATAAAGGAAAAGCCGCCATGTAGTATAGAGCATAGCTGCAGTCAATCCCAATCCCATAGCAAGAGGTTGCTTGAGCCAATTATCGATACGATTTGTGCGCCCCAGTCCGTTAAGAACTGGAAGTTTTATCCCTTCACCCATGGATTTCACCTGCAACCGCATCGGCTGCTAACTTCATGGGGTCGGCCAAGGTCTTTGAGGTTCACTCTTCAATCACCTGTTGTTGGAAAATGAAAATCCATCGTCAAACACTGTTTCATTTGCCCAATTGCTTGAAAAACCCCTCGTTCACTCGAGGGTAATGAAAAACCTCGATCCACAATTAAATGTCAAACTGTCTTTGAGGATGAGTTTGATTCGCCCTCGAACCTGCCCTTGGTTCTCTAATATGGTTACTTCGACACCAGAATACTCGAGCAGTAAGGCGCTAGCAAGACCATCGGGGGCAGGCCTGATAATGAGTGCGATTGATTTATTCGTTCAGGCATGATACGAAGTTCAAGATTGAACATATAAAGGACCGTTTACGGCCTTTGAAATGAGGCATATACCCCCGCCTAAGCATTCTCGTTTCCATACTTTCTTCTCATCATTCAATAAGCATGATAAGTGACCCCATAGTGGAATGGACACAGCCTTAGGTTGGACGGTGATATTATGGCCGATTGGAGTTCAAAGAATCCGTACATGACTCACATCACTGAGAATTATGTTCTCAATGGCAAGGGGTCCAGGAAGGAAACTCGTCACATCGTCTTCGCACTTGGGGATTCAGGTCTTGAGTACAAAGTTGGTGACGCACTTGGAGTCGTATCTGAAAACCCACCGCATATTGTTGATGAATTAATTGAAATTCAAGGCTGGAACCGTGACCAAATCGTTGAGACACATAACGGCGAACGTGACCTCTATACCGCCCTCAAAAAGGACTTTGAAGTTCACTTGGCGAACAAAAAGTTCGTCCAATCCCTCGCTGGGAAGGTGGTTGCTTCTGGAATGAAGATTTCAGTGAAGATTGTAGCACGTAGCCGCTCCGGTGAAGAATGGGAATCTTCGGAATCCTCCCCCCTACCACCTGGTCTTGCTACGAGTAAAGCTTCCGAAGACCCTTCAGCAAAGGTTGAGGCTCTCCTTGGCGATGAAAAAGCAGTGGTCGATTATCTATGGACTCGTGATTACATCGATATCATGCGTGAATTTGATGTCAAGTATTCCCCGAAGGAATTCTTCGAATTAGCTGCAAGACTCAAGCCACGTTTGTATTCGATTGCTTCATCACATGATGCCCACCCTGGTTTTGTAGAATTAACCGTAGGTATTGTCCGATTCGAGTACCATAATAGGGCTCGTGGCGGATTGTGTACACAATACTTGGCAGATGAAATTGATACAACTGGTCAACCAATTGGTGTCTTTATGTCACCTACTCGTTCATTTATTCTCCCAGATGACAAAGATGTTGACATCATCATGGTTGGACCTGGGACCGGAATTGCTCCATTCCGTGCATTCATGGAACAGCGCGTGTTCGATGGCGGCAAGGGCAAAAACTGGTTATTCTTTGGCGACCAATCTTCGAAAACCGAGTATTATTACAAAGAACAAATCGAAGGGTGGCTGGATAGTGGCGACCTCTATCGATTTACCACTGCTTGGTCTCGAGACCAAGAAAAGAAAATCTATGTCCAACACCGCCTCAAAGAACAAGGTGAAGACATTTGGAAGTGGTTTGAGAACGGTGCTTACTTCTACATCTGTGGCGATAAGACCTACATGGCGAAGGATGTCCATCGAGCATTGATTGAAATCGCAATGGAACATGGTGGAATGTCAGAAGAGGATGCGACTCACTTCATTGGAACTACAATGATGCGGGAAGAGAAGCGTTATTTGCGCGATGTCTACTGATTCTTGGCTTTGTGAAACTAAAAAGCCCATTTTTCAATCGGTAAGAAGTGATAATTGTCAATCACAAGATCAGTCCACTGCTTTCTGGACTTATTCGAGCCCTTCTGCAGGCAACGGGACGCTGGTCACGGGAATTCCTTTTTCGATTGCTCGTTCTTCCATACGCTTGGTCCAAATAGAGTTTGGACCTGGGAATGAGAGCATGTGTGTTGCCCGTGAGAGCATGGTTTGAGCCAAAGTCGCTACCGCTTCTGGTCGCCCAGAATCATGAGCTGAACTGGGGCGAGGTGCGGTCCAAGCCTCGCTGAATACCGCGAGTTGGATGTTGTTATTGTCTGCCCATCGTTCAGCGAGATAGTCGACACCACTTGCGCCACCAAGAATGATGAGATCGGGATAACTATTGGCCTCTACCCATTGCTCAAGTTGTTCTTCGAGCCATGCATAGTCGTAAAACTTTGAATTGCCACAAATGATCAAATTTATTATTCGGCCATCTTGAGTCAAATCAATTCCAGCCAAGCGGTCGAGGGCCTCTGCTCCGGTTTGGGGTTTCCGCGTCATATTTTTGAATCGATGTCATGTGCTATCAAACTTGCGGGCTTTTTCTACAAAACGAATCAAAAACCCACTTTCTCAACCGCTTTATGTCAAAAAAAGTCCGGAAATCATGATTTCAGCGAAGAAAATGCAGTCGTTGAAATGCGCTTTTTTACGATTCTTGAACCGTTGGCATCATAGAGTAATTACGCTTCGACTCTTTTATGGCATTCAAACGTGTACTCATTGCCAACCGTGGTGAAATCGCTCTACGAATACTTCGAACCCTACGAGATATGGGAATTGAAGCGGCCATTATCCATGGTCGAGAAGACCGGTTATCACTCCCAGTTCGATTTGCAGATGTAGCCTATGCGAACTACAAACAAAATCCATTGGATACATACCTCGACATCGAATCGGTGATCCATGCCGCCAAAGAGATGGGTTGTGATGCAGTTCACCCAGGCTACGGGTTTCTTGCTGAAAATGCAACGTTTGTTCGTCGGTTGAAGGAAGAAGGAATCACTTTCATTGGACCATCTGCAGAGGTGATCACACTGCTTGGAGATAAAATCGAAGCAAGAGCAGCAATGGAGGCTGCGGGTTTACCAACTGCAAAAGGTTCATCAGAATCGATTTCCGATGCAGCTGTAGCATCTGCATTGGCAGAGGATATTGGCTACCCAGTCATCATTAAAGCAGCAGCAGGTGGCGGTGGAATAGGGATGCAAATCGTCGAGAAGTCCGACGAATTTGAAAATGCTTTGAAATTGTGTCAATCTCGAGCCCGTTCCGCTTTCGGAGATGAGCGAGTCTTTGTTGAGAAATATATCCAAGGCGCCCAACATATCGAATTCCAAGTTCTCGGCGACGGGAAGAAGGCCATTCATTTCGGTGAGCGATTTTGTTCGATTCAACGCCGCCATCAAAAGTTGGTCGAAGAAGGTCCTTGGCTCAGTGAGGAAGAGCGCGAAAAAATTGGCGCATTGGTTTGCAAGGGAGCAGAATCAGTTGGATACAAGGGTTTAGCGACCTTTGAATTCTTGCGTGATGCAAATGGCGATTTTTACTTTCTTGAAGTGAACCCCCGAGTTCAAGTGGAACATACTGTGACTGAATTAATCACTGGTTACAATTTAGTTGAACTTGGTATACGTGTGGCTCAAGGCGAATCTCTGCCTCTTACTCAAGAGGATGTTGTTTTGCGAGGGCATGCAATTCAGTGCCGTCTCAATGCTGAAGATCCGCGTGAATTTATTCCGAGCCCAGGTCGTCTTTGGGAATGTCATTTCCCGTCAGGATATGGAATTCGAGTTGATACTCATGCATATCCCGGATACGAAATGCCTGGTTGTTTTGATTCACTCTTGGCTAAATTATTGGTCTGGGGCAAGGACCGAGAAGATGCAGTGAGGCGTATGAGGACCGCTTTGGATGAAACTGTAATTACCGGTGTTGAGCATTTGATACCACTCCATCGACGAATAATGGATGAAGAGGATTTCCTACAACAAAATATCACTATTCAATATATTGACATGCATCAAGAGTTACTCGGTTGAGCACTTGGATGAAACGAAAGGGACAAGTACCGTTTTCCTCTGGCCTTACCATGGATGTATTAATCGTCGGTAGTATAGCCTATGACAGTGTAGCTTCTCCACTTGGTCAAGTGAATGACACCTTAGGTGGTTCAGCAACCTATGCAGGTCTTGCATGTTCGTTTCATGCCAAGCGTCTCTCGCTTGAGCATGTAGGACTTGTAGGCGTGGTCGGTGAAGATTTTGCAGAGAAAGATCGAACCCTGTTAGCCGAATGTGGTTTGGACCTTCGTGGAATCGAAACAGCAGAGGGTGAGACTTTCCGCTGGAAAGGCTCCTATCACGGGACGATGGCTGAAGCACAAACTCATGAAACTCATCTCAATGTGTTTGAGCACTTTGAGCCAAAGGTTCCAGTTTCACATCAATCACCTCAAATTACTTTTTGCGCCAACCTCCACCCTGCGCTTCAATCTAGTGTCCTCCAACAAGCGCCTCCTCAACGCCTTTCAATACTTGATACAATGAATTTGTGGATTGATATCGCTCTTGATTCATTGGTCGATGTGATGCAAAAGGTTGACCTCGTTATCATCAATGATGGCGAAGTCCGAATGTTGGCGGATGATGAAAATTTGATTCGTGCTGCTCGAAAAGTCATCAAAATGATTGGAGTCCAAACTCTTGTCGTGAAGCGTGGTGAACACGGAGTCATTGCGTTCCATGGTTCTGACATCATCTCACTTCCAGCATTCCCTACTGAGAAAGTAGTCGACCCTACTGGATGTGGCGATACCTTTGCAGGTTCGATTGCAGCCCACTTGGCTTCCGGTTCCGGTGCTTTGGGTCGAGATGAATTACGACAAGCGTTACTCTCTGCAACTGTAAGTGCAAGTTTTACTCTCGAATCATTTGGTATCGAAGGTTTACATTCGATGACAGAAGAACGATTCAATCATCGCTTGTCAATGTTTAGACAAATGCTCAACTGATTCAAAGATCGATTCGAGGAAGACCAGCCTTTCCAGCATGTTCCGCATGGTGTGTTTTGCTGTCTTTGAGTTCATTGAATGATATCTCATCGAGCACCGGTGCTAATTCTTGTATTTCTTGCTCCTCTTGTTCCAAGAATGTATTGCGCCGTTGCATATGTGAAAGCATAAGTTGAACTTCTTCATCGGGCAGATCTCCTCCACGACTTTGGGCTAAATTTAGAATAGATTCAATTGATTCTGCTTGATGGTTTTGAGCTGAACGTTGGCGGAGTTCTTGAGTTGAAGAGGAACCGGTGGTTCGATGAGGGGTCGTACGACCACTGAGCAATCGACTTGCAAAAACGGTTGCATTTTCGAACAGTTGAGCTGCAGCAGGGACCACCATTTCCCGAATTCTGTTAGCTTGTGAGGTTTGGGGACGGGCTTTTGGACGTAGACGAGTGTCTGGACGAGTAGCACTTTTTGGACGCAGTCGACTGTTCACGTGTTGGGCCCGTGGTTTCTTTTGCGCTGGAATCACAGGAATCTCTTGAGTTTCGCGTCGTGCATTTTCAATGAACGAAGATTGTTCCTCAATTTCAGGATGTGGAGAAAGAGCGTCAGGTGATCGGAATGCCTCAAAATTTGAATGCATCTCCATATTGGCCGCGGCAGTATGACTTGGGACATGGGCACCCTCCTTCCCAAAGAAACTCGGCAAGAACATACTTGGTACTTCTGACGACTGAGGTAATTGGTATTCGTGAGGCATATCGGCATTTGTTGTCTGTGCGATGTGGTGATAGGAAGGTGCTGGTAATTGGTTTGAATGAGCAGGTTGAGGTGGATGAGGGTGAGAATTAAATTGCTGAGAAGGAGGCTGATATTGTTGAATGGGTTGGCTCTGTGAAGTCCCATGTGAACCACGTCGGTCGTGTGCATTCGAAATACCTCGTTGTAAAAGTCCATGCTCCATCGTTGAACGAACAGGTTCTTCTGCTCCGACTTCACCATGCATCCAATCAGCAACAGTATTTTCAATTTGATCAAAATCTAATTCGATCCCTTCATCCAATAGATTGTATGAAATGATGGAATCTGGCAGTTCATTTTCGGGAAGTTCATGCGAAAGGAACGATGAAATCGATGTCGGTCCACTCAAATGAACAGGTTCCACTGGGACATTTTGGAGGCCTAGTGACGCTGTACGAGGGAATTCCAAGTCTCGGTCAAGAATATCTAATCCAATTCTCGCTTCTTCAAGCCCCATTCCACTTTCGAGACGTTTGAGTAATGTTGACAACCGCATTAACGAGGCATCATTTCCAGTAATTGTATGGCAGTCTCCAACTTCTGTATCGAGGGTGAGTGTTGGTTTTCGTGTCCCAAGCCAACCTAAGACCATAGCAATGCCCAAGGCTCCAACTAATATTTGCAGTGTATCGGGAATCAATATACGTTTGGCAGCGTAAATAAACCCACAACCAATCAGTGCAAATGTAAAGGGAACGAGGCGAGTATGATGGTGATGTACTCGAGTAATGTTCGAGAGGCGTAAATCCAATACATGGCCGCGTCGAGTTTCAAGAGAAAGCATACGCTCATCCACTGAAGCTCGTACTTTACCCGAACCTGCTAAGTGCAACGCTCTGAAGACCTCATGGTCTTCTACACTTGCAGGACCTTCATCCTGATTATTAATGCGCATCCCTGCGCGTAAACCAATTGTGCTGGGTTATCAAACCACCGATTGTTCAGTGTATTTTGGTGGCGATAATCCGACCCTTTTTTCTACGCCGAATCCTCATTAAAGAGGGTAAGTATTGCATTCCCGATGATACGTGGTTTTGAATCCAACTGGGCAATGAGGGTGGCTTCTGGATTCTCTCTACGAATAAATAATGGTGATTCCCAAACCACTTCCATTTCATCTCCATTGACGGTACCTACTCGACCGACAACGAATTGTAAATCGACACTTGCGTGCACTACATCACCTTCAGCAAGAATTCGCTTTTGGAACGGAGACCGGCTCAACTTCATCGTTGAGTGATTATGGGCGACAACTGCGAGAGGAATGCTGGTATTTGTTTTCTTATCTTCAACTGCAGGTCGAACCAAAAGAGTTCCACTACCCAAATGTTCTTCTTTGGCATTACGTAAGGCAAGTCCAACTCGGTCACCTGCTACAGCCGCAGCCACATCATCATCCATCACCTGCAAAGATTTGGCATTACCAGTCCCGTTTGCGGGCAGTAATATTAAGTCATCATGGACATGAACTGTGCCAGATTGAACATAGCCAATAGCGACCAATCCAATTCCTTTGACGTTGAAATGTTGGTCGACAGGAATCACCAGAGGTGCCGCTGCGTTCGAAGACAAAACATCAGATATATCGGCCATATGTTGATACAAAGTATTGCGCAATAGAATGCCGTCCATCGAACCAAATGTCCACTCCCCCAATCCTGCTTGCTTGAACAGCATTTTGACTTGATCCTCATCGACCCATTCCCCTTCTGGTGCATTGATTACCGCAATTCCTTTGGTGATATTAGCGCTGGCAAAAGCGACCAAAGATTCTCCAAGAGTCGCATCAATTCCAGTGATTTCAATAAGGCCTACACGGGCAGCTGAAAGTGCATTCAAAAAAGGGCGGAGACGTTCGGGATATTTTGCTGGACGAATAATTGAAAGAATACGGGGTCCGTCTTGCCCAGGTTCTTTGTGGACATAGGTATGTACGTCTCTTTGGTCTGTTGCTTTCGCAATTTCTCGTGCTAAATCATCGGTTCCGATCATAGCGATGTTGAGGACAGGCATGCCTCGTCCACCAATATGGGTCACATGAAGGTAGGGGTAAACTCACTTCTTCCGCTTTGCTAACATCTGTTCACGAATATTTTTTGCGTGGTCCCAATCCTCTTGCTCCGATTCTTCTTCAATCACGAATTGAGGAATTGGAATTGGACGCATCATTGAATCAATGGCGACGAAAAAGAAGAACCCTTCGCAAATTTTCTTCTTTTCCCAAGTCGCTTTATTGACTGCGACTGCGGTAACCTTGGTACATGCTGTATGGGTACTGGTAAAAACAACCTTTCCAGACACTTCGAGTAAGTCGCCTTGTCGTGCAGGGGCAATGAACGTTAATGCATCAATCGAAATGGTTACAAATTCACGGTGAGCGAATTTCGCACAAGCAATTCCACCGGCTTTATCCATCAGAGAAAGTAGCCTTCCACCGAACAATGTATCGTATGCATTCGTATCACCTGGGAAAACATGCTCAATGAGCGTAGCGGCTTCTTTCGAGTAAGGTTCCATGGATGTGCGACGGGGTTCTCCCTCAAGAACTCATGTGGAGTCCACCCAGTCAAGAGGTGGTTTCTTGACCTTGAGGGCGTGGCACCTGTTATGGAGGATAGTAAGGTGTGTATCGCTTTGGTGTCAGGCGGCATCGATTCTCCCGTTGCTGTTGCACGGATGCTCAAGCAAGGATGGACTATCTACCCAGTTCATTGTACACAAGAGCCGGTTACCGGGCCAGAAGCAGAGCATAAAACCATAGCATCACTCCGTTTTTTTCTGGAGATGGAAGGTCCTATTGGGGATGCTGCTCGCCGTCAACTCTCAAGAAAATTAACGGTTGTTCCAGTGGCAGAACAATTGGCCTTGTTCACTGAAAAATGGTGCCATACAGAATATTTCATTCACATGAAACGTTTGTTCAGTTGTTTGGCTGGCCAGGCCGGAAAAGAGGTTGATGCGACTCATATTTTGACCGGAGAGAACCTTGGACAGGTATCATCTCAAACTTTAGGAAACCTCGGGGCAATTGAAATGGTTACGCCTTTACAAGTTTTAAGACCGTTATTGGGATTTGACAAAACCTCAATTATGCACATGGCTCAAGCGTTGGGGACATTTGATTTGAGCATCGGGCCAGAGGTCTGTGATGCTCTTGGACCTTCGCTTCCAACTACAATTGCAAACTTAGAATGGCTTGAAAAAAGCGAAAACAGACTTGGTGGTTTGGACCAAATCACACAGAATGCTTGGGGACAAAGACGAGTCGTTGAACTTTGAACCTCAGTGGTTCTTAGACCCCTCCGTAGGAGGGGCTCATTGGGGCAAGTGTCCGTTGCGATTATAGGTGAAGGAATACTCGGACAAAGAACAGGTGAGTCTATGACCCATAATAATCAACAATTGAAAACCCCATTGTTCCTCGTAATCTTGATGGTATTGGCACCATTTGCAGCTGCAGCAAACGTGACTACTTTTGCAAACGGAAACGCTACTACGGATATTGTTTTGAGGGATGGTGCTGAGCTTGTAGACGTCGATTCGGGTTCAATTGATCTTCCTGCTTCCGAAACTGTGACGAGTGCTTCAATGGATATTTCGACCAACATGCTTGAACACAGTGCGTATACCAACGTCGATCTCGACACAATGCCGCGTGTATGGAATCCAATGTTTAACAATCAATTAACGAAATTTTCTAACGTCTCCGACTTCATTTACGAAGAAGGATCGAATGCCGTTCCAGTCAGACTAAAGGCAGAAGCATTCCTTACGGATTTCGAAGAAACAGAAGCAGGCTTCCTCGATCATCGTGGTTTCTCTCAAAATTCATTCGGTTGGGACCACGGTCCAATTGATTCAACATCCGTGGGGCAAAACTCCAATGTTCCTGACTGTTCGAGTGGACTCTATTGTTGGGGCACAGGATTAACCGATGAAGATTATTCCAATGAATGGGCTGGCCAAAGCGGCATGACATACCGCATGACATCAGCCTCAATTTTTGTCGAAAATACTTTGAAAGACCACACCGCATACTTTGACTCGTGGCATGACCTTGATATTCAAACTGGAACGGGTGCAAACCCTCCAGTTTACTATCGTGATTGCGCCTATCTGCAAATCCGTTCCTCATTCAATGACGATTTCGTTGACACCGACCCTGCAGGTTTCTCTTCAATTGATATCGACCTTTCAAATTCATCTGGTGTAGGATATGGTAACGGCTACTATGCAAGAGGGTCAGGTTCGTCAAATGCAGGTCAAATTGATTCACGATGCCAAGGCCTCGGTCAAGGCGATTATGGATTAGCAGGAACTTCTACTTCAGTTTCAAACCCAACCGGATGGGCAAATATTGCCATCGACTTGGTCCAATATGTTGGTCAATACGTTCAATTTCGTTTCATTATGGAAGACAACAATATTGGAGGAACCGATGGTGGAAAAGCAGGTTGGTATATCGACAACTTCCGTGTTGGCGACCCATTGCCTCAATCTGCCGATATGTCCATTAACGGTTTCCTACCATCTGTTTCAAGCGGGGCAAATCAACCGAATGGTTTCGGAATACTGACTCTTGAATCAGAAACTACCAGCACAGCAACCATTTCTGTTGAAGTTCATGATTCTGCAACTGGGCTAACAGTTGTCGACCGAAATGGAAAGAGTATGACAAACCTCCAAGGGAAAATAATCGAACTTTGGGACATTAATTCTACATTATACCCTTCAATCGATTTCAAAATGACTTTTAATTCCGGCCCGAGTCGTCTCTCTTCACCTATATTTCACGGTTTCAGTATTGGGACGCGAGTTGGTACCGGATTCAATCAAACTGACGAAATGTTGGATATTGTCAACGGAGTTTGGGAATCTCCTGGCAATGACTTACCGATGATTTATTCCCCTCTTATCACTGACACCACCTATTCTCCAGTGCTTGAACGAAGTAATTTCAATCGCCCTATTACCCGTATTACTCCTATTATTCAGGATGATTGTTCTGAAGTTCCCACCATTGACGCTCTTGGTTTTGGTGGCGCAGGTGAAGGTGGTATGATAAGCGGTACCGAGTACATTTTAGCGGAGCCTTTGTTCGGTTTCATGGCCTTTGTTTCGTATCAAACTCCATGTAATGTAGGAGGGGTTTGGTTTGATTTGACATTTGGCCACCATACCGAAAATGTCCAATTAGATGTTGCAGATGATGGGCACATCGACTGGGGCTTTGAAGAACCGGCCTTTGGCGGATTTGGCCGACAAACAAATTTCTTACAGAGCAAGGTTGCGGGGGTTAATTACGGTCAATCTTCTTCTACGCTCACCATTGACAGCAGCGGTGTTGCAGAAGGTGCCATGTTTATGCTTCCAAAGGGAGCAGAAGTTACATCTGTTGACTTTGCTTTTGATCAGATAGGAATCTACTCTACCAATGACCCAACCGAAGGATTCGATCTTACTCTTTTGTCTGGTTCCCAAGAAGAATCGCTTGGCCCCATAGAGAACAGCACCCTTTTCTTCCCAGAATATGTCGGTTCAGCAATGGATATGAAGGGAGCACTAAATTCACTTCTTTCTAATACTTTGGTCCCTATTAGCCACTACGATGCATATGGCAATGAATGGCAGACTTTCCGATTGAGAGCAGATTCTCCGAATGCCTCGACCGGTGCTCAAATGATTGTTCGAGACCTCGATATCGTGTACAATTATTCAGTTTCAATTGGCAACTCAGATGGTTTAGACCGTGAACTGAACAAAGGTGTAGCTTTGTGGGAAGGAGGTTCGACTGCAGAAGTGAATCTGAAGGTCACAAGCTCACTTGGTGGGGGACTCACTTTTTCAAACCTCCAAGTTACAACCTCGAGCGGTTATGAGAATACCATTAGTTTGGTTGGTAATCCAATTGGATTGTATCCAAATGGCGCAATCTATGAAGTCATCACCACCCATACAGTTAGCCCACTTACAGGTGCAGTTTTGGCTGAAGCAACATTGACATTTGAATCAAAAACTGGAGATGTTGTTTTGAGTTACAGCGATGCTTTACTCTTCTCTGAAGCATCTGATGTGGATAATCTCATCAGTCTTGAATCATCGAGCGTAATCGATATCAGTGACGGTAAGCAAATCACCTGGCGGTTCGTAATCAATTCTAATTGGGAAGATACTGATGAAGTACGCATCTATTCAGGCCTAATTGCATCGAATGGAGTCAATGGATTACCAGACGCTACCTTACTCGCTCCAGTTGAAGGAAATGCTGTTGAAAACGATGCCATCATAACCTCGTTCCAAGTCCTCAATAATATTGGCGTATCTCAAGACCTTGATGATGGAACCACGGGCCAAACGGTAACAGTTGCCGGCTCAATCCGGCTCGAAGGTTTATCAATTTCTCCTGACCCGAGTGGATATTTCATGATTCTTGAACAAAAGACAATCAATAATACAGATGGAAACATCTCCATCGAATGGATTTCCGTTGCGAACAAATCAGGCAACCCGAGTGGTGATTTCAATTGGGCTATTGACCTTGGAATGGCTGCAGGTCAGGACACTTACCGTTTCCGTATCGATGGCTACGAAGGTGGCGATACCCTCTGCCCAGCTGCCGAATACCGACCAGACAGTACGTGTGGAATACCATTTAACATCTCAATCGACACACTTGACCCGAACTTGCTTGATGTTCGAATTCTCAACGGCCAAGTCGACCCATCACTTGACAGCAACTGGCGAGTTATGGTCGATGATACTTGGGTTGTTCCATCATCGAACCCTACGGCCACTGGCAACCAATCAATTCGACTTAATGCCAGCGATTTACCGAACCCTCCAGAATCACTTAATTTGAAAGTTTGGGTTCAATACGACCATGACAGCAATTTTAACGGACTCGCAGAAGCAGATGAATACATCACTGTGATAGCTTACAGTGATGGTGCTGCACCATTTGCAAATTATTCAGCATCGTTTAATGACAATGCAAATGTCGGTCAAGATCCGGTTGGTAAAGTTAGTATTTGGATTGAAGGATTCGATAAAGCAGGGAACCCAATTAACGGTGGAGCTCCAGGATTTGAGAATGACCATTTCACATATGTTTCGATGAACTCGAAATCTCCAGTTATCCGAAACTTCTTCATCGATGATTCCCATGATAGCCGTTTCTTGAAGTCAAATCAACAACCCCAATACAAAGGGAAATGGAATAATACAATGTATGCAGGTAATGAATACCACCTCATCGTAGAAGCAAATGATGACAACGGTTGGCGAGATGTTGATTATTTCCGCATTGACTTAGCCGATGACCGAACTGATTTGACCGTATATTATTCCCCGAGAAACAAGACTGCTTGGACTGACAGCCCATACATCGAAATTCTTCTCGAAGATGGTGATTTCGATGGACCGCAAGTACTACGAATGAATGGTAATGTCCTTATCGACCCCTTCGAATCTGATTTCTACTTGGATTTACCAATTCGGATGACATGGGGGCTACCTGGTGCTACAACCTCTCTCAACAACCCAGTGTTGTATATGCAAGACCTTGACAATCCTCGTTACAGAATGCTTCCTGCCCCTGGACGCCACATTCAAAATTGGCATTACAGCGACGGGATTCAACTCGATTTCCGAGCGGATTCAGCTAATAACCAGATGATTACTCCATTGTTTTCCGATATTATGGCACCTATTACACAAGATGTTCGAAATGGCTTTGTTTACCCTGGCGACATTATCTCGTTCCAAGGCCAGTATGCATACCTTGAAGGAATCCTCAATGAAGTTTACATTACACCAGAAATTGAATTGACACTTGAAATAACCCGCCAACCCGGTTTAATGGATGGGGCAAAAGGCTACATTGCATATCCTGGTGAAGTGACTCACCATTCCTTTACAGGTGGTGTATTTGAGATTAATCTTACAGCACCTCCTGTGACCAATGATTACACCTACACCTTCCGCTTGTGTCCTTACGATGCGAGCAGTGGCGATGGTGGCATAAACGGCGAGTGCGGTTCCGACATCGAAGGATTGCCATTTGGCGCTGTTGATACAACTGCAGCAATTTGTGCATCGTCTTCATTGTATGGTTGTCAAACCTTCAACCTCAAGGTCGACGGAACTGCCCCTCGAGTCGTTTCAAACACATGGACTCTCAAGAATGGGTTAGGTGATGGAGCAGTCCTTGCCAATGTTTTACCAACTTCAACTTTCCATTGTGTAGATGTCGAAGTTATTCTTGAAGAGCAAGAAGCCTTGTTCCAAGGTGATGTTTCTGTGGCTTGGAGTTTCTACACAGATCCAACCAACAACATCACATGGCCGGTATATCGCTCAACCTTTGGTGACATGCCATTAACTCAAGAATTAACACTCACCCCAAGTGGCGGTTCTTACTTTGCCACTGCAACGTGTGTTGACTTGTGGCCAATTACTGAAGGGCAATCAGACCCTGACTCCTCACAAATAGACAACGTCGATGTTGTCTTCTGGATTGATGCAACTGACTCAGCAGGAACACAAGCAATTCTGGGCGGCGGACCGACAGATGAAGGCGGAATTGGGCCTATTTTCTCAAGTGACCCCGAACACAAATCCTTGTATGAACTGATTCACGAAGAAGCGTCATTTACCATCACAGATGTGGTGATGAGACCAGATAAACCAGAAGTCGGCCAAGACTTGGTATTGGAAATTAAAGTATTGAATACTGGGACAATGGATGGTTCAACAGTCCTCAATATACTTTCAGTCATTAACGGCGGTGTACCATTGCTTGAGGGTGATGTGTCGACCGGTGAGATTACAGTTGGTCAGTCGGCTTGGGTGGAGGTAACACTTCAGCAATTCGATTTAGCAACCACAGGTATGTATTATCTCATTTCCGATAACACGACTTCTGAGACATTGTACAACGGTTCATCATCCGGAGAATCTTTCAATGTCAAGGTTGAGAGCCAATCCTCAGATTCGAGTGGATTTTTCCTTATTCTCGCAATTCTAGGGATCGCCGTAGCAGTACTTGGGACCCTTGTCTTTGTATTGTCGCGTCGTGGTGATGGTTCTGACCTTTTCGATGAATATGAAGAAGACGGGAAGAAAGCATATGTGGAATTGCCAGGACAACCTCAGCCACTCAGTGGGCCTCCTCAAGCTTCTGCAGCAAATGTTTCCCCTGAAATGGCTCATGCGATGACTCAATTCCCACAATGGACTCAAGAAGAAATCCAAGGTTATCTCGACCAAGGATGGAGTGTTGATGCCCTCCGAGAATGGGTTAACAGCCAGTGAGCGTGAAATGTGTGCCTGCTCGACTTGACTGGGGCGATCATGTCTGGGAAGACCCAGACGGTGGTCAGATTTTGCTTCATGCAGTTTTGCCGACCATTGTTTATCCCCGTTTGATGCGTCCAAGGGATACCTGGAATGGTTTGGCCTTACTCGAATCAGACGATGTCGTTGATTTATGGGTTCAAGAAGAAAAAGATGAGGTTGAATCACCAGGAGTGAATCTTTCTCATGGTTTGATTTCAGGCGGCGCATTCGGAATTTTTTTGGATGAAGTCACCAGGATTGAAGATGTTACAAGTGGTAGATTCCCAGATCCTGAACCACGACGATTACACCGTAACGCAGTGCGCCACGAACGCCCGGTTTTTTTCATAGAACCAACTGCAGATGATGAGCGTTGGAGTGAACATCTTACGCTTGAAGCCAAAGCTGCATCACACTGGAGGAAATTACTTGGAATGATCTCGATTGGCGGGAAATGGAGGAAACGAGTCAAAAAGAATATTTTTGATGCTCAAAAACCACCGAAAGGAGTCTCCAGTAACTTTGGTTCAGCAGCGGTCTTGTCAGCAACATGGTGGGATTTGAGTGAATGGGTAGTCGGACCTCAAGTCAGTCGTTCTCGGGATCAACGTTTTGCCGCTCGGTTACGTGGGGCTCTTGCTCTGCTTCGGGCCGAATTTGGAAACGATGCAATCTTATTGCTGCCGTTGTATTTACCACACAGAAATGCAATACTTGATGCCTTGAATTCTCTTCCAAAACAAGAGAAGATTAGTTTAGACACCACTTCAACCGATAGACAAGAGGAGGAATGAGCATGACCACTACAGCCATCGCAGTACGAATTGAAAATCATCTCGTTCGTTTTATTCCACCTACACCTATCGACCAACAAGCAGTCATTTCACAACTCGGCGGTCAAGAAACCAGCGGCGTTGTCATCAAAGTACTCGATAGTCCTCGTGCAACGCTGGTGATCGATAGCGAAGGCCGAATTACGGTGCATGGAACTCACCGTGTTGAAGCGGCTCGAGCTGCTGCAAAGGAGTTGATGCTCCGCCTTGGTTTGAGTGATTCTGGGTTAGAAACGGAATTAGGTCCAGTTATTGCTTCTTTTGATTTCGGCCAACCATTGAACATCGGTCAATTGTCCGGAAGTTTTGGCGCAGGAAATGCAGTATATGATGAACGCCTTGGCTGCAGTATCATTGAAGATACCCGGCATAACCTCACAATTCATGTTTGGCCAAATGGCCGTTGTATCGTCCCTGATGCACGTCACCAAAACATCGTGGCCATGGCTGCAGTATATTGGAGAAATCTATTGAAAGAGAAGAACCTCTTCATTTAAATACCGAAGAGAGGGCATTATCTGACTTTTCCCCATGCGTTGAAATTGCATGAACTCCAGCGTTTGAATGAGGGCCGCCCATGCAAGAGAATGTGAATTGGACCGGACCGATTCTTGACAATCATTTCCATTTGAATCGGAATGGTCGTTTTCTTGAAGCCGCTCGAGATTTCAAACATGCGGGTGGTACCGATGTCGTATTGGTTCACTGCCCTGACTTTTCAGCACCTCCTACCACAAAAAAAGGCCACAGTGAAACCTATGCCGATACTGTAAAAATGGCAGAAGAAGTTCGCAAGGAAGTCGGACTCGGTGTCCGTGTTGTTCTTGGCCCCCATCCGGCAGCATTCGCTCATCAATTCGCAGCTTGGTTAGAGGAGTCCGGTGAACAAGGGGCGCAACGGGCGATGGAGAATTATCGCGAGAGTATTGATGCAGCAGTTGATTTTGTCCACGAAGGCAAAGCGCATGCTATTGGAGAAGTAGGACGTCCACATTGGCCAGTCGATGAGCAAATTTGGGAGTTGTCAAATACGCTTTTATTGGAAACGATGCACATGGCACGTCAAGAGGGTGTTGCTTTACAATTACATGTTGAAGGAGAACTCGAAACGACGTATAGAGATATGGCGTCGATGGCTGAAAAAGCAGGACTTGATAAAAACCGATTAGTTCGCCACTACGCTCCAGCAAATATCTCTGGAAATATTACACAAGGAATCACTCCAAGTGTATTAATTGGTAAAGGGGCAATTGAAGAATTGATGTCAACTGTAGAATCCTGCTCCCATGGTTTTCTTTTAGAAACAGATTACATGGATGATTTACGACGCCCAGGCGCAGTATTGGGGCCGAAAACTGTACCAAAACGTACAAAACAATTATTGGAGGCCGGTTTAGATGAAGAATACCTTTGGAAGGCTCATCAAGAACTTGCTGAAGAATTGTACGGGCCCAGTGTTTATTGATGTGAGTCGAGGCTTTTGGCTTCAAAATGCCATCACATTCATGAGTGAAAGCATACAGCGACCACCGGTGGCAACTATTCGAAAGGCATTGGTTCTTGGACTCGTCCTCAGTCTTTTTCTGACTTCATGCTTGGTTATACCGGCCGCAGCACAAGACTCCCCGCTCCCTGCAGTGGAGTTGTCTTGTGGCTCCGATCCAATAATGGACGTCCACCCTACATCAGATCCAGAAACCTCAGTGACATGTACAGTTACCAACCCAACTTCAGCGAGCGAAGAAATCAGCATCACTAAAATTGAATGGGATGGCGTTTTGGTCGAGATGTCACTGAGTGAAGATACTTTCACGCTAGGTGCAGGTGAAGACGACACCTTTGAAATCCGCTTTATTGGTCAAACTAAAATTCCAGCAACAATCCAATATTCATTTGAAATTCAAGCCAAGGTCGAATCTTGGAATGGCCTTCCACTCGGACAATTACCTGAAGGGTTTGTGAATGTTAGTACTTCCCACACTGGCGATTTTAACATTCAAAGTTACGGTATGGTTGAGTTACTCCTCACAGATGTTTCGACACGCGTCATGGAAGCCAGTAGTGAAGTTGAATTCAGTTTCCAGGTCACCAATAAAGGCAATGCTGCAGACAAATTGGAAGTTGTCTTTGCCAATGCAGCCGAATTTGAAGCCGCAGGTTTTTCTTTCACGGCTGGAACACTAGTCAGTGAAAATGTAGGGTATCAAGGGACATCTTCAGTAAAAACACTCATCATTCGATCACCTTCTGAAGTGACTGAAGACCTTCGATTGTCTTTGTTAATCCGAGCTCAAAGTTCAAATGATGAATCAGCATCTTTCAGTGAAATTTCCATCCCTATAGAGGTCATATCATCCAGTCAATCGGGTGGCCTCGGGGACTTAAATCCCTTGAGTTCTGATGACCCCTTGCAGATTGTAGCAATAGGTGGGGGAGTGATACTGGCACTTCTTTTCATTGTAGTCTTGGTCCGAGTTGTTTCAAAGAAGGAACCAAAAGACAAATCGAAAGCAAAAGTGCTTCAACCAATAGTTCTGCCCGAAGAACCAATTCAAGATTCTGAAGTTGATGATTTGGATGATTTCTTTTCCGACCTTGATGACGAAAACATCGTAGTCGATGAGTTTGACGATTTATTCGATGGATTGTAAGTGCCTCGGCTCACAAAAGTGGGTCGCTGAACTACGGTTTTCATCAACACAACATAGGTAACAGTCATAGGTTGCGTTGGACGGCCAACACTTACCCATTGGGTCGGTGGATTTATGCTCAAATTACAAGGAAAGACAGCCTTCGTCTTCGGCGTTGCCAGTGAAGACTCTATTGCATGGGCAATTTGCCAGCAACTTGCAGCAGCAGGTGTGACGCTCTACCTCGGTTATCAGAAGCGTTTCATGAGCCGTATTTTTCAGTTGAAAGATAAACTACCTCAAATTGGTGGATTTTACCCTCTCGATGTAGCCGAAGATGCTTCAACAAGAGAATTTTTTGAAGCTTTTGAAAAAGAACACCCTGGAAAGAAAGCAGATATCCTCATCCATGCCATTGGTTTCGCTCCACGTGCTTGTTTCGACCGACCTATTCTTTTCGTTGAAAACAGCGATATCAACACAGCGATGACCATCTCAGCAAACTCTCTCCAACGTTGTTTGAAGCATGCGCTACCTTACCTCAACCCCGGTTCATCAACCATCACCCTTACTTACGCAGCCTCAAATCGCTTTGTACCTAATTACGGCATTATGTCAATGGCTAAAGCAGCCCTTGAATGCTGGACGCGAGAATTAGCCTGCCACCTTGGACCAGAAGGTCACCGAGTCAATGCAATCTCTTCTGGCCCAATTCGAACCATCGCTGCAGGTGGGGTTCCGGGCTTCGATAAGATTCTGGAACATGTTGAAGCCAATTCCCCATTGAGGCGAAACGTTAGCCAAGAAGATGTAGCAGGAGCGACATTATGGCTTGCAAGTTCTCTTTCAAGTGGCGTCACAGGTCAATGTATCTATGTTGACGGTGGCTACTCAATTACAATGGTACCCCAAAGTATCATGAATGAATGAGGTGAATCTATGATCAAAGATGCGAAAGGAAATGTCGTTGGAGGGCTTGAACAAGGTCCGTTTGAACCGATTGCAGTCATTGGCGTATCTGCCTTGATGCCCGACGCACCGGATGTTGAAACATTTTGGCAAAATATTATCGACGCCAAAGTAAGTATCCGAGAAATACCTGGGCACCGATGGATTGGTCCGATTGAGCATTTTTACCGTGAAGGCGGCCCGGGAAATATCGAAGAGGGTTTCACTTATGCGCGAATCGGTGCAGTTGTTGAAGGCTATGATTTCGATTGGCGACGCTGGAGGCAACCCCCTGGCACATTGAGTCAAATTGACCTGGTACAACAATGGGCTGTTTCTGTCGCAGCCTCAGCAATTGAACATGCAGGATACGATGGAGAGACCAAAGATATCGACCGGTTGCGAACAGGAGTTGCTTTTGCAAATGCACTCGGCGGTGAAAATCGAAATTTATCCAATATCCGTATTTACTCAAATCACACAAATGAATTGGCCAAATCCCAGGGCATGCCCCAAGGGAACAGTGGTGCGTTTATCGAATCCCTCGTGGAAGGAGCTCCCCGTATTAATGAGGATACAATGCCGGGTGAACTTGCAAATGTTGTTGCTGGCCGTGTTTCGAATCTTCTTGATTTACAAGGTCCAAATTTTGCTATGGACGCCGCTTGTGCTTCTTCACTTGCAACATTGATGGACGCGTGCCGTCTGCTCCAAATGCGCCAAGTCGATGTGATGATTGCTGGAGCAACGGACAGGAGCATGGATGCACCTACCTTTGCAAAATTCAGTGCTATTGGAGCACTTTCGGCTACGCACTCAACTCCGTTTGATGCTGGGGCAAATGGTTTTGTCATGGGCGAAGGGGCAGGAGCATTTGTCCTCAAACGACTTTCGGACGCCATTCGAGATGGTGATGAAGTCCATGCCGTAATCCGTGGAGTTGGTGGCTCGTCAGACGGTCGTGGCAAGGGAATCACTGCGCCAAGCCAACGGGGCCAGATTCAAGCGATTGCACGGGCCTATTCTCAAGCAGGATACGAGGCCACGACTGTTGAATTAATCGAGGCACATGGGACTTCAACCAAAGTTGGCGATGCAACGGAACTTGGATCACTTGCTTTGCTTTGGGGCGAATCGCCGGCAGGCGACCACGTCGCCGTTGGTTCGATTAAATCTCAAATCGGTCACTTGAAAGCTGCTGCGGGCATTGCAGGTCTCATCAAAGCGGTTATGTCGCTCCATCACCGAACCATTCCTCCATCGGCTGGCTTCAAGACCCCGAATCCAACAGTTGATTGGGAAAGCAATCCCTTTTTCGTGCCGACTCAAGCACGAGAATGGCCTCGACCTGAAATGAATCCTCGCCGCGCAGGAGTTTCTGCTTTCGGATTTGGAGGCACAAATTACCACGTTGCATTAGAAGGATTCGAACCAGAGTATCATTCCGAATTAGCCCAGCAATGGGACCAACGGTGGGCTGCCTATTCCAAAACGACCTCAACATCTTTGCAAACCTCAAACGCCGACTCAGTTCTTGACGCATCAGCAACCCCTTCGATGACGCACGACGAAATGAAAGCGGTAGAGGGTGGAATTCTTCTTCTCTCTGCAGCTGACCTATCCTCTCTTCAATCGAACTTAGAAGCGGTTGAATTCTCAGGAACTCATTTCGATGAAGACCCTCGCGGATTGAGGCTTTCTTCTGCATTGAATGACGCATCTTCAGAATACGATGCTTCCGAAGCCTTTCGCATGTGTATCGTGGCAACTTCATGGGTTGAATATCACAAGCGAACTACCTTAGCCATCAAAGCGATGAGTGACCCTGAAAAATGGAGCTTCTTACAAGCCCAAGGTATTCTTTTGACCAATGATCCAGCCCTTCATCCGAAGGCCAAAGTAGCACACATGTATCCTGGCCAAGGAAGCCAATATGTTGGGATGACGCATGATTTGCATCAACGCTACAGTGCTGTTCAGAAAGTTTGGGCTCAGGCCGATGAAACCATGGTCGATGTTCTTGACGGAGAGAGTTTATCGAGTTTCGTCCTCCGTTCTAACCTCACAAAAGAGGAACGAGAAGAAGCGGAACATAAACTCAAACAAACCGAATACACTCAACCTGCAATGCTTACTGCCGACTTAGCAATTGAACGTGCCTTCAATGACCATGGCCAAATGCCTGATATGGTTGCTGGACACTCTCTCGGAGAATATGCTGCATTGATGTCTGCAGGAATCTTAGACATGGATGGCGCTTTGCGAGCATCCGCAGCACGAGGTACCGAAATGGGTGCAGTCGTCATCGATGACAAGGGATTGATGGCGAGTGTTATGGCGCCGTATGAAGAGGTGGCATCCGTTCTTGATTCAATTGAAGGCTATGTGATTGCAGCCAATAAAAACTCACCGAAAATGACAGTTGTCGCAGGAGAAACTGAACCAGTTCAACAAGCGATGGCTTTGTTTGAAGAGAAAGGTTTCCAATGTGTACTTCTGGCAACATCACATGCATTCCACTCGCGTATTGTTGCACCTGCTAACGAACCACTACGCCGTTTCCTCGAAAGTCTTGAGATTCGCTGGCCATCTATTCCAATCACCGCAAACGTCGATGGAACTTTCTATCCGATGGAGGGTGAAGACTCGAAGGCAGGAGTTTTAGGAAAACTTGCCCCTCAAATGGCCTCTGCAGTTGAATGGACAACACAAATTGAAACCATGTATGCAGCGGGAGCACGCGTCTTCATCGAAGTTGGACCGAAGCGTGCCTTGACCATGTTTGCAGTTCAAATCCTAGAAAACCAACCTCATTTGCCGATTATGTCAAACCATCCTAAGCAAGGTGGTATCGCGACATTCCTTGGTGCGTTGGGGACTTTGGCCTTGGCAGGCCGTCGACCTCAATGGCCATCCAATGATTCCGAGGTTATGACCGAAGCATTCCGTGCCGGTCCTGTGGAAGCGTATCAAAACGCTTCCTCTAATCTTTCAACAGCGGAGAGAGATGATTTGAGAACTCGGTCGCGTCCATTACCTTCTACGAACAGTTCAGCACCAGTCGTGCAGCAAGTGGTCGTCCATTCAACAACCAACAAAACGGTTGACCCCGAAGCAGCAGCAGCGAAAGCCAAGAATGCTTACATTGGCGACCGTCTTGGTGCAGTAAGTGGCTACCCTGCAGGATTTTGTAACGGTATGGTCAATCTTCGACTTGGACTTGGAATGACTGATGCCGAAGTATCCTCAGTTATCCAAACGATTGCCAGCGAAGCAAAAACCGATGTGGCATTCGATATTTCAACTGTAGTTACAGCAGCTGATTTGACAAAATGGGTATCTTCCCCACCTTCTGCTTGGACTCCAAGAACATCTCTGCTTCAAGCAACAAAAAAGCAAGTTGATTCAAACATCATTTCCACTTCCAGTAGCCATGTTGACCGACGTCGTGCTGACCCTTATGTGATTACAGGAGTTTCTCTTGGACTGCCAGGTGGTGAACGTGTCTTCGATGAAGATACCTTTGAGCGATTGGTTCGGGGTGAAACTTGTCTCTCAGAAGTGAGTGATGAATACAAACAACGCCTTCTCGACAAAAACATTGTTCGCCTCATAAAGGGACGAGATGGCTCTGTGAATATGGAGCAAGCAACTGAATTCGGAGACATACCTCAACTTGCAGGCATTAAATCAGCATTTGATATTTCAGAAGAATTTGGAATCGATCCAAAGGTGGTCATCGCTTGGGATATCACAACCCAACTCGCTGTAGCGGCAGGTCTTCTCGCGCTACGTGATGCCGCAATTCCGTTGACCCCTGTTGAGCAAATCGGCAAAGGTGGATTACGCTTAATCCGTAATTGGCAAGTTCCTCAACACCACCGAGAACGAACTGGGATAGTTTTCGCATCTTGTTTCCCTGGATTTCAGATGGCCATGAAACACGCCAAGAACAACGGCGATAATGGTGAAGGGCAATTTGACCGCCGATATTTATTCCAAACGCTGAATATGGGTCATTCACAATTTGCTCAATATTCGGGAATACGTGGGCCAAATACAACCATTAATCTTGCATGTGCTTCAACAACTGCTGCCTTTGGTGTAGCAGAGGATTGGCTCAACAGTGACCGTGTCGACCGCGTTGTTATTCTCTCCGCAGACGATGTTACTGGCGAGGATTTGTGGGAATGGATTGGGAGCGGATTTGCAGCTTCTGGTGCGGCAGCTACAGGTAACATCATCGAAGAAGCAGCGTTGCCTTTCGACCGACGTCGAAATGGGTTAGTTCTCGGCATGGGTGCAGCAGCATTCGTTGTCGAACGCCATTCTGAGGCAAAGGCACGCGGCGTTCAACCCATTGCTGAACTCCTTGGAACCCATTCAGCCAATTCAGCATTCCATGGCACACGACTAGATGTCGAGCATGTTGCTGAAACTGTCAATTCATTTATTGGCTCAATGGAAAAGAAATGGGATCTTGACCGTCATGAGATTGCCCCGAATACCGTTTTCTTTTCGCATGAAACGTATACCCCCGCACGAGGCGGTTCGGCGCAATCCGAAGTGCGTGCCTTGCGTGATACGTTTGGAGAAAGTACCGACCGTTTGGTCATTGCCAATACGAAAGGATTCACTGGCCACCCAATGGGTGTTGGAATCGAAGATGCAAGCATGTTCCACGGTATGAAAACAGGACGAATACCTCCAATCGCCAATCATAAGGAGACCGACCCTGAACTTGGAGCACTCAATTTGTCTAAAGGTGGCGACTATTCAAACATTCAATATGGGCTACGCTTTGCAGCTGGCTTTGGTTCGCAAATGGCTCTTTCATTCGTTCGTAAATGGCCAGTAGTCGGAGACCGAATCGATGGGCAGCGCTTCCTCGCATGGACTCGCAATCTTGCTAATTCCGAGAATGTAGTGATGCGTATTCTTGATAACAAACTTGTATCATACGTCGATGGTGATGACAATCTCCACGGTGGCGTACAGGGTGAACCTTGGCCCATCACTGCTGCTTGGGAAGGGAAACCTTCAGTTGTTGTATCTCCATCGGCCGAGGCTCCTATTGTCCAAACGGCTCCTGCCATTGTGGAATCTGTTTCTCAACCAACCCCTAAACCTGAAACTACAGTAACACCCTCTCCTGCAACGAATTCAGATTTGACAGAAACAGTGATTGGAGTAGTTGTCAATCATACTGGTTATCCTGCCGATTTTGTTGAATTGGACCAAGACCTCGAAGGTGAACTGGGGATTGATACTGTCAAGCAAGCAGAAATCATGGCAGATATACGGGAACAATTTTCTCTTCCGTTGGATGAAGAATTCGTTCTTTCAGACTATCCGACATTGAACCATATGATTGGATATATTCAACGTATGCAAGGTGGTACATCTGCAGTTCAGCCAATAATGGCAGCACCTGTAGTGGTGTCTACTCCGCCGGTAACCTCTGTAACAACGCCGGTAGTCCCAACGCCAGCAATTTCGAAGACTGATGACTCCGAATTAACAGCCATTGTTGTCGAAGTCGTGGTTCAACACACAGGTTATCCAAGTGACTTCATCGAACTCGATCAAGATTTAGAAGGTGAACTTGGCATTGACACTGTTAAGCAAGCAGAAATCATGGCAGATATCCGAGAACGCTTTACCCTCCCTCTTGATGAAGAATTTGTTCTCTCCGATTATCCAACGCTCAATCATATGATTGGCTATATCCAGCGGATGATGAGTGGTGCTCCTGCACCAGTTCCGAATGCAGAACCAGCAGCAGAACCAGTAGCACCTGCTCCCCCTCAGCCGACCGTCCAACCTGTTGCCGTTCCGGCACCTTCTGCTCCTCTGGCAATCGATTCAAACATTCAAGAGCAATTGATTGAAGTTGTTGTACGTCATACCGGATATCCAAATGATTTCATCGAATTAGATCAAGACCTCGAAGGTGAACTGGGTATTGATACTGTGAAACAAGCCGAAATAATGGCAGATGTTCGAGATATTTTTGAACTTCCAGTCGATGAGGAGTTTGTTCTTTCAGACCATCCTACATTGAATCACTTTACTGCCTATGTTCATCGAATGAAAGGTGGTTCAGTCGTTGAAGCACCATCGACCTCAGTCGTGAATGAAGTCATGCCGATTGTTGAAGCACCAGCCACTCCACCAGTTGTTGAAATGGAACGCCAAGAGAATTGCCGTCGATGGCAAGTCGAAGTCGAAGCCTGCTCAGGTACAGGTTCATTGTTATCGCTCGATGGAACCATCGTGGTTACGGATGATGGTTGGGGGGTTGCAGAAGCATTTTGCCAACGCGTAGAAGCTCGAGGAATGCGTGCAGTGCGTATTGGATTCGAGAGTGAGATTCGAGATATGTCAAGTCATCAGGAAGCAGGTCGAACCGTCTACCGAGCAGACCCAGCAAATCCTGAGCATCTTGCATTGGTTTGTAAAGAACTCGAACAATTCGACGTAGCCGGATTGGTTCACATGGCGCCTATGAAACTCGCAGGGGCTTCATGGGGAGATGATACACAACCCTCATCTCAAATTGCTTTATCCGCACATGGCTATTTCTCTCTCTTACAAGGTTTAGATGCTCACCTTGCATCTCGCAAGGATGGACTTGTAGCCTCAGTTACTGCAATGGATGGACGGCATGGAAATATCGGTGAACGATTTAACTCAGTTCAGTGTGCTGCTTCAGGTGTGACGAAATCATATTATTTTGAACAGACACATTTGCGAATGCGTGCCCTTGATTTGCATCCAGAACTCATTCTAGATGCTGACCATGCCGCTGAACAGATTGATTCTGACCTGTTTGAAATTGGCGGCGAAATCGAAATTGGATTGGACCGTGATGGTCGTCGATGGACACTAGTAGCCTTTGCTGAAGACCTTGAAGGAGAGATGTCACCTTTGCAATCAGATGACACATGGCTCGTTTCCGGAGGCGGTTCTGGAGTTACTGCTGCCTCAGTCATTGGAGTTGCATGTAATTCTCTCAATGCTGGTGCCCACTTTGCTCTACTCGGTCGTTCAAGTCTTTTGGAAGACACTGAAGCATGGGTGGAATGGTCTGAAGCACAATTAGATAGGCGAAAAACTGCTCTTCGCGAAGAGTTGATGGCTGCCAGTGAATCGGGTAAGGTCACAATGGTTGAATGGAACACAGCCTGGCAAAAGTATTCACGTAGTCGAGATGTATACATTACGATTAAAACGATTCAAGAAACTGGTAACGATGCGTCGTATCATTCGGTTGATGTGATGGATAGAGAGGGTATGAAGGCTCTTGGTTCATCTTTGGGTCGGCCAATTACAGGGATTATTCACGGAGCAGGTCTCGAAGATTCAAAATTGGTCGCCTCGAAAGATTACAATGTCTTTGACAAAGTGATCCGAGTCAAAATTGACGGTTGGCAGTCCCTTTTAGCGGCCGTTGAAACCTCTGGCGGAGAACTCCGTTTCGCTTCATGCTTCACCAGTGTCTCGGGTCGCTTTGGCAACAACGGCCAAACTGATTACTCGGCTGCAAACAGTGTTCTTGACGCAGAAATGGCCCGCTTAACTGCAAGTGGCTCATGCCGTGCAGTTGCCATTGCATGGACGGGTTGGAGAGATGTAGGTATGGCAACTCGTGGTTCCTTCCAAGCGGTATTTGATGCTGCAGGAATCGATACCATCTCAGTTGAGAAAGGTGTTGAAATCTTTGTTGGCGAAGCACTTCAAGGCGGTAAGCGCCGAGTACTTGGCTGTGGAAACCTCGGTACCATGGATGCTTTCGATGCATTCCGTGAACCACCACTCCGCCTTCCAGCAGAGATGGCAGGCATCATTGCAAACCCTCAGCGTTTCCCATTCATCGATAAGGTACTCACGGTCGATGAACGGCAATCCTTGACGACACAAACCACTCTTTCAGTGGCAGACCATCCGTTCCTATCGGACCATGCTATCGAAGGTGTTCCGTATCACCCAGGAGTTATGGCTTTGGAGATGTTTGCCGAAAATGCCCTCTTATTGCGGCCTTCCGCTTGTCTTGCAGGATTTGAGGATGTCTCGTTTGGTCTTCCTGTAAAACTCTTGAAAGGGGAAATGGTAGTGCGTATTCATGCGGAATTGATTCGAGAAGATGGAGAGATGAGTTGGATCGCTTGTCGCTTATTATCCGATTTGGCGAATTCTAAAGGGGAAGTCTTCGGAGAGCGAGAACATCACAAAGCAGTAGTCCGAATCGTTGAACGAAGAGAGGACCTTGGGCCATTCTTGCAATCTGAAGTCGATGCGTTACCTCAACTCGGTACACCTGCTTTAGGTGAGTTGGTTGAACTTCCATCGTTCATCTATCGTCGCTATTTCCATGGTCCTCGCTTCCAATCACACGGAGGGGTTCTACGCGGTATTGGTGATGCTGAAACTCCTGGCGCTGATGGAATTGCTCTCATGCGTCATCAACTACCAATGCTCGACCAATTTGCCTTGGAATCCGAAGGCGAATCCGTTCTCTTGGAATCTCTTCCAATGTTGATTGAAGCAGGTTTCCAAAATGCAGGTCTCGTTGCTATGGAATCAGAAGGCTTTTCCTCACTCCCAGTTGGTATCGAGTGGTCTTCGATGTTGCGAGTCCCTGAGCGGAATGAAGTACTCAGGATGCGGAGTCTACGAATCGCCGTTGAAGATGCAGGAATTACCGTCCACGATGTCGTCATTGTTGGAGACGATGACGCTCCAGTGCTCGCTCTCAAGGGTCTACGGCTCAAGAGTATGGCTCCAGTGCCAGATGATCAATCGTTCTCGCTTGAACGCTGAGGTGTGGACGTGCACATCGAGGAACTCATTCCTCCTCATGCTCTTCCTGTTCGAATTCTTTGTCTACGTTGCCCGGTTGACCACTTTGAACTTGAACAGGTAATGCTGGCTTCTGTTGATGAAGTTTCAACATTTGCTGTCGAAAAGCGGACAATGGAACACTTGTCAGGTCGCTGGCTTTTGGCTCAAGCACTTGAGCGATGGGGACTTGACCCTCTTCAACTCGAAGTACGTCGAACTGAGTTGCGGGCCCCTGTTTTAGCTTATCTGTCAGGGCTTTGGGTCAATACTCCCTTGCCATCCATTAGCATTGGGCATGCCGGAGGTTGGGCGTATGTAGCGATCATTGAAACTGGATGGTCAATTGGCATCGATGCAGAACCAGCAGATCGAGGAATTGCCAAGAATGCATTTGATATGATGGCTCGTGGTAAAGAGTTAGTTTGGTTACAACAAAACCCTGGTCGAGCAATCGAGTTGTGGACTTCCAAGGAATCGGTACAAAAAGCGATGCAAATGGGTATGCATCTAAATCCACGTAAAATTGAAATTCCAATTGGAGTAGGTGTAAGGATTATTTCAATTGAGAATTCAAAAATCCAATTGCAAAGTTGGGCATTTGGTGAGGCGAGAGTTTCACTTGCTTGGCACAATAAATTGGCTTCTTTTAGGACTTCCGAAGATGATCTGTTGGATGCGACTCGAAGAGCAATGCAAGAACAAGAATGGAGCATTGGATGTAAAACGACATCACAGGGGTCCTAATTACTTCCAAAACTGGTATACGTCTCGACTCGTTTCCCATGGTATGCCAACCGCAATGCCAAGTTCTGTCAATATCACATAATTGAATATGAAATAGAGTAGAAACGCAATGGTGAGAACCAGAAGTGATGTGTTGACGATTTTGCGGCGGTTTCTTTTGGCTTCATCGAGGGTACAGATGCCTTGGTTTCGAAAATACATCACTAATCCTACGATGACACTGAGCAAAGCGATAAGAAGCATCGTTGTACGGAACCAACCAAACCCATCCCCGCCCCAATACAGTGTGTCAGAGAGTGCCGCACCCGTGGAGACCGTAGCGAGGCCAAACATGACCAAGATTACAGAAGGTAGGCAGCACAACGAAGCGATGAGCGTAGAACCGGCAATATATTTCCACAGCGACGCGAATAGAGTAGTGGGATTTGTTTCGGCATCAACTTCTTCCATAATGTGCAAGAGTGCGCTGTGCTTTTCAAATGATGCTTGAATCAGGAATCGCGGTATTGCGAACTTCGGGAGTTTGGTCCGCAATTAGGAATTCTAGCATCGCTGCCCACATTACGAATTCAATCGACTTCTCTAATTCATCTTGACCTCCAACAACAGCCACCATGTTATCGAGTGTGTCACTCGGAGAGTGGTAGGCATCATAGTCATCATCATAAGCGCCTAGATGGAAAATTGTTTGAGCGCCTAAATCACGGAATGTAACATGGTCTGAGCGACCAAAGGTATCTTCATGAACATCCAATACAAGATTTTCATGCTCATCCCAATGCTGGTCACATCCAGCTCCAAAGGTTCCATCAATTGTCAGGTTCATCGGGGCTTTGAGCACATTGCGGTGGACATGGTCAAGAACTGCAGTAATTGCCAATTCATCTATCGATGGGTCATTATCAGGACCAGACCAAGCGTGGTAAGGGAATGGATCTCCGGTTGATTTCATTGCCGGCCATGAAATACCCATCATGTCCATATTGATGTAAAATCTCAATTCCTTATCTTGGGGGAGGCAATAATCACAATCATTGTTTGCAAAGGCATTCGACCCACGAAGCCCTTCTTCTTCAGAAGACCACAGGGCAAGGAAGGTATCGCATTCAAACTCGAGGTCGATGAGAACTCGAGCAAACAGCATCATAGCAACAGTTCCAGCGGTGTTATCGTATGCTCCTTCAATCGTTCCGCCACCGGGGGGGGTGATTGGGGGTGCTGTGTCAAAGTGGCCACCCATGCCTTGGACACAATCGCCAGAGCGCCCAGGTTTCCATGCGATAATATTGAGAGATTCAGGTTGTGTTGGGTTGAGATGGTCAGTGACGCGCAAAATACTTGTGTCATAGCCGAGACCTTCGAAATTGCCATGAAAATAACTCGCAGCACGTTCCATGGCAGGGTTTGGAGTCCCCATCCATCGGTCAACATATCCGCCGCATTTCGTTGAATCTGCACATACGGAGAGTATGAACTCCATGTGTTCAAACCAGTCTTGACCGTTGACGATTGGCGTTCCATTCTCCACTTCTAAATCAACAGTTGTCGTCGTTCCATCGGCGTAAAGCAGTGTGAAGGTCGTTGATGTGACGTAAGGAGTTGTCAAAATCTTCCCATTGAGTAATGCTGCATCAGGGACCTGGATGGAGCCAAGAGGTACGACGCTGTTGTTGACAAAGAGGAGTACATCATCAGGAACGACAAGACGAGTTCCTTCTCCTTCAAGTGTGAATGTGTGCCACTCTCCACTCCGGAGTGGATGGTCGCCAGCAGGTGCAAAATCGATAAGCAAGACTTCACCAGCTTCTAGAACTTCTTTTTCATTTTCACCAAAGCAACCAGCAAGTGGCGCCAAGAGCATCAAAGCGATGAGCGAGAATGCGCGAAGAGAGTTGAACATGGTGGCCCTTAGAACATGGCCACTCCTTTCTGTTCTTAGGGCTTCGCCTTTCTTGGATAGATTCGAAGGGCTCGATGCAGTGCGAGACATTTCGTGAACTTCATATAGGGTAACCTAATCCGCAGTATGTAACCGATGGTTAAGTAGTCGGGGGGATAAAGATGACTGGCAATGATGATTTCGAAGAAAAATTGATTGAACAGATCACTGAATTGTTCCGTAATATGGGCATGAACCTCGATAAAAAGCAGATTCGTGCGTTGATGGAGCAATTCCGTTCGCAATTCGAAAACCTCGGTCTCGATGCTGAAAAAATAGCGAAAGGCGATGTCAATTTCAATTTCGATTTGTCTCAATTGAGCAAGATGTTTGAAAAAGGCAAGTCAGTCGAAGACATTTTGCAAAACTTAGGGGTCGATGTCCAAGTCGATGCGAACCCAATAGAAGTGGACATGCCAGAGATTGACGACGTAAAGGATGAAATTTACAAATTACCAGCAGATGATGTCTATCTCGACGGCTGGAATATGTCGGTGACAATCGATTTCACCCTCAAAGGCGATGTCGAAGAAAGCGAAGTCGAACTTTCTCTCATCCGTAATGGTCATCAGTTGGAAATCTTGAAGAACACGCAAGCATCTCCATTGGCACGTGTCAAATTACCTCATCCATGCGACGAGGTCGTCGAGTGGTCACTCAACAATGGTATCCTCGACGTCACCCTCAAACTCACACCACAAGGCTCCGCCGTATCTGAACTAGATGACGACGACGAAGACGAAGGTGATGATACCGATGAAGTACCGGAAACCCCCGACGTACGTCTCGATCTTGGCGATGACCAAGACGATGATGACGACGGAGGAATTCCAATATTTTGAAAATTAAGGAAGTGAAAAAATGAGTAAAGTGATAGGAATAGATCTTGGAACAACGAACAGTTGTGTAGCGACCATTGAAAACGGTGAACCCGTTGTCATTGCGAATGCAGAAGGCGCACGAACAACCCCCTCGGTTGTCGCCTTTGCAAAAGACGGTAGTGAACGTATGATTGGCGTAACTGCAAAGCGACAAGCGGTGACAAACATTGACCGCACTTTGCTTTCAGTGAAGCGCCACATGGGTACGGATTGGAAAACGACTATCGACGATGTCGATTACACACCGCAAGAAATTTCAGCATTTATTCTTCAAAAGTTAAAGGCGGATGCCGAAGCCTATCTTGGGCATGAAATCAAGCAAGCGGTCATTACTTGTCCTGCCTATTTCACAGATGCACAACGAACAGCAACCAAAGATGCTGGACGCATTGCTGGTCTTGAAGTTCTACGAATCATCAATGAACCAACTGCAGCAGCACTTGCATACGGCGTTGATAAAGGCGAAGACCAAACTATTCTTGTCTACGATTTGGGTGGAGGGACTTTTGACGTATCAGTTCTGGAAATCTATCAAGTCGATGGCCAACCTCAAATTGAAGTCAAAGCAACAGCCGGTAACAACAAACTCGGTGGCGATGATTTCGATGACCAAGTCATCAATTGGCTGGTCGCAGAATTTAAACGCGACACTGGAATCGATTTGTCAAAAGATGTTCAAGCAATGTCACGGCTTAAAGAAGCAGCTGAAAAAGCCAAGATTGAACTTTCTGGTACTCAACAAACTCAGATTAACCTGCCTTTCATTACCATGAGAGACGGCCAACCTGAGCACCTGGACATCTCCTTAAATCGTGCGAAATTTGAAGACCTCGTCTCGAAGTTGATTGAAAACACAATGGGTCCAACCCGTCAAGCAATGAAAGACGCTGGCGTCAAGAAAGGCGATGTTGACAAAGTCATCCTTGTTGGCGGCTCGACTCGTGTACCTGCAGTCCAAGAGGCTGTTGAAAAAGAAGCTGGAAAGGCACCTTACAAAGGAATCAATCCTGATGAAGCTGTGGCAATGGGCGCTGCACTCCAGGCAGGTATTATCTCCGGTGATGAAGGCGTTTCCGACATCTTGTTACTCGACGTCACACCTCTCACACTTGGTATCGAAACCCTTGGTGGAGTCATGACGACAATGATTGAGCGAAATACGACCATTCCTGCTCGTCGCTCTGAAATCTATTCAACCGCAAGCGATAACCAACCTGCAGTTACCATTCACGTTCTTCAAGGCGAGCGAAATTTTGCTAAGGACAACGTAACACTCGGAGAATTCACCTTGGTGGGAATTCCAGCGGCACCTCGCGGAACTCCACAAATCGAAGTTACCTTCGATATCGATGCCAACGGAATTGTTGATGTCAGTGCTAAAGACATGGGGACTGGGAAGGAACAATCGGTGAAAATTGAATCCCAAACTTCACTTTCTGAAGATGAAATCCAAGCCAAGATCAGTGAAGCTGAAACGTTTGCAGAAGAAGACCAATTGCGCAAGGCGAAAGTTGAACTCCGTAACATGGCCGACCAAGTGGTCTATCAAACACGTCGAACACTCGACGAATCGGCAGACAAACTCGATGATGCAGATGTTGACCCAGTAAAGGAGCACCTCGATGCATTGGAAAAGATGGTTCAAGATGATGATGGTAAACCTCTCGAAATCGACGATGTCGATGATGCTGCAATCCAAGCAAAAGTCAAGGAAGTCGAAGAAGCAATGCATGTTGTTTCTGCAAAACTCTACGAAGCCGCTGCTGCTGAAATGGCTGAACAAGATGGTTCAGCCGAAGATGGTGATATCAACGTCGGTGGCGATGATGTGGTCGATGCAGACTTTGAAGTCGTTGAAGACGATGAAGACTGAGCCAACCTTGGCTATCGTTGACCTTATGACGAAGAGTTTGGTGGCTGTGCTATGAGCGATGCGCCCATTCTCAAGGATACCGAGCGTACCACGGGACGCAGTGCTCTTCAGAACAACATTCAGGCTGCAATGGCTCTTGCTGGCGCAGTGCGTTCAACTCTCGGTCCTCGTGGCCTTGATAAATTGTTGATTGATGACGATGGGCGAACCCTTGTGACCAACGATGGCGTTACAGTACTTGAATCAGCAAAAGTGGAACATCCTGTTGCACGAATGATGATCAATGCCTCTTCAGTACAGGATAAAATCGCCCGTGATGGAACTACATCTACAGTTCTTATGTCGGCTGAAATGTTGCAAAATGCTTGGCATTTAGTCACTCAAGATGTCCACCCTGCCATTATTGCTCGTGGATTCCGAATGGCTGAAACCTATGCCCATGAAGTTCTCATCGAGTTGACACTCGAATCAGAACCTCATCACCGTTTACTTGCTGCACAAACTTCACTTGCAGGCAAAGGTCATCATTCCATGCAACTCTTACTCGCTCAACTCGCTGTTGATGCTGCCGAAGTGATTCAGGTAAACACCTCAAATGGTGTAGTGGCCGACCCGACACGTGTGAAAATATTACCACAATCGGGTGGTAGCATTAGCGATACACGCTTGGTGACTGGTTTGGTTTTAGCAAAGAATCGAATTCATGAAGACATGCCTCGGGTTGCAGGTGCTGGAAAAGTTCTTCTTGTCGATGGTGGAATTGAACGACGTTCAATGAAAAACGATATGAAAATCAATGTGACTTCCCCCGGCGTCCTCGAGAGTTTCCGAGCGAAAGAAGTCGAATTACTCCAACAACAAGTCGAACATCTCAAAGCACTCGGAATCGGGTTGCTTGCTTGCAAAGAAGGGATTGATGAAGAAGCACGAATCCTTCTTGCAAAAGCTGGAATCCAAGCGTTCCGTAGAGTGGCTCGCTCGGATTTGGACCTCCTTGCCCGAGGATGTGGTGCAACCCTTGTGTCTGAAGTGAAGCGATCTACTTCGAGCGATTTAGGAGCTTTTATTTCGAGTAAGAATGAGACATGGGGCAGCGTAGCACATTGGATCGTTGAAACCGAGGAAGGTGGTGCGACACTGATTGCTTGTGGAAGTACAGAAACGGTACTTGGAGAAGTGGAACGAAGCTTTGGAGACGCCCTTGGTGTTGCTTGTAGGATGCTTGAGGATTCACGGCTATTGGCTGGTGGCGGTGCAACACATGTCGCTTTAGCACGCCGATTACGCCGCTTTGCTGAATCGATTCCGGGTCGTGAACAACTTGGTGCAGAAGCCTTTGCCGATGCACTTGAAGTCATTCCCAGAGTTTTAGCTGAAAATGCGGGATTAGACCCAATCGACACCTTGCTGCAATTGGTTGCAGCACAAGTTAACGGTGGGGAGGATTCACATTATCTTGGATTGGACCTCTTGAACCGTAGGCCAGCACATATGGTGGAACAAGGTATTCTTGAACCATATTTGATTGCTCGTCAATCGATTGCAGGCGCGACTGAAGCAGCCATTTCTATTCTTCGAATCGATGATGTGTTGTGGGCGAGACAAGACCCGACAATGGCTGAAGTTCCCGAAATGGAATAGGTATTCTAAACGACTCTTCACCCTGATGGGGGGGTAGTTGCTTCAAATAGGGGCCGAAGAGAACAATTCATGATGGGAACTGATAGTGAAGTCTGTGTAGGCATAGATGATATAGCGATTCATTTCCCTCGTTTGTTCATGGATATGAAGGATTTCGCAGATTTGCGAGGTGCTGATTATGATAAATTAAACAAGGGACTTGGCTTAGAAGCAATGTCCATTCCAGATGTCCATGAGGATACTGCAACCATGGGTGCGATGGCCGTCATGCAAATTATTGACCGCAATGGGCTTGACCCAAACTTGATTGGGCGAATGTACCTTGGAACCGAATCCGCTTTAGATGGTGCTAAGCCAACAGCCACGTATATTGTCGATATGCTTACGCAACGCTATGAAGAACGTTATGGCTCTGATTGTTTCCGTAATTGTGACGTAGTCGACATGACCTTTGCCTGCATCGGTGCTGTCGATGCATTACACACAACCCTCGACTGGGTTGCTCGTTCGACTGAACATGATGAACGAACAGGAATTGTGATTTTCTCTGATAATGCAAAATACGCTTTGGAATCTTCTGGTGAATATACCCAAGGTGCCGGTGGTGGTGCGCTACTGGTCCGTCGTAACCCTCGACTTCTTGAGATTCCAGATTGTATTGGAGTCTCGACAACACCGGTACACGATTTCTTCAAACCTCGTCGAGAAGTGAGTATTCGTTCAGTCATTACCAATGTAATGCAACTCGCCCAAGAGACCGGACAATACATGAAGAAAGGTTTGATTGAAAGAATGATTCGCCATTTACCAGAATCGACAGTCCGTAAACTGGGCATCTTTTCTCACGGGGAAGAGAAAATCAGTGTTCACCGAGACGACCCCATTTTCGATGGGCAGTATTCCAATCGTTGTTACCAAGATGCAGTTCGACAAGCCTTCCATAATTTCGCAAAAAAAGCCGAAACTCAAGGCCGATATAATCATGAAAATGATACGCGACTCACCGAACAATGGTCACGTATCATCATGCATTTGCCGTATGCTTTCCAAGCCAAGCGAATGTTTCCTGATATATTCAGGCATGACCGGCAAGATACAGAATATTGGAAGTCCATTGCAGAGCAACTCGGCCCTATGCCAGCAGAGCACAACTCAGACGACCCACAGATTATCGAGATTTGGGAAAAAGCCATGGATGGTTACCGTCGAGCAATTTCTAAAACACCAGAGTATCTCAAGTTCCATGAGGACCGAATTGAAAAGGGACAGCGAGCAAGCAGTTTGATTGGAAACCAATATACTGGCTCAATATTCCTTGCTCTCATGTCGACCTTTGAGTCTGATCTGGAAGAAAATAGTAATCTCGATAACACCTTATTCGGTCTATGCGGTTACGGCTCTGGCGCGAAAGCAAAAGTATTCGAAGGAAAAGTAAGTCCACGATGGAGAGAAGTCGTTTCTCGATGGCATTTGTTTGAACGCCTCGGTGGACGTGTTGCTATCGACCACATCACCTATGAAAACCTCCACAAAGGTTTGCAAGATGACAGTGTAGTCACGCCAAACAGTGAGTTTGCTTTGGTTGAAATTGGCGATGAAGGTGTCGATGAAGGCGCACGACGTTACAAATGGATTGGCGCTTAAGCAAAATCCAATACGACCTTACCGCAATTTCCGGAAATTGCTAATTCAACAGCTTGTTCAAAATCATCGATTGACATACGGTGAGTGAGGATAGCATTGACATCGATGAGTCCTCGCTCAAGTAAATCATGCATTGTATCCCAAGTCGACCACATCTTTCTCCCGTTAATACCCTTGATGTGGAGATATCGGAACACGACTTCATTCATCGGGACTTCCGGCATCGAGTTTCCGTAAACGGATAGAATGTTGACATAACCGCCCATGCGAGTACTATGGACCGTATTCGCCAATGCTTGTGGCGAGCCTGAGAATTCACACGAGTTGTCCACACCACGGCCATCGGTTACCGCTAAGATTTCTGCAACGACATCATTTTCTTTTCCGAGTACAAGATCAGCACCTAACGACTTTGCCAAATCCATACGGTAGGTATTGTCCCAATCTACGGCAATGATTTTCTTTGCACCCATCGCTTTAGCAGCATTGACGGCAAACAATCCAATTGGCCCAAGACCATGAATCGCAACGGTTGCACCTTTTATTGGGCCTCCAGTTAGTGTATGGATTGCATTTCCTAACGGGTCTTGAATAGAAGCATGTCCAGGGTCAAGGCCATTTGGAATATGGCGGGCGTTGACAGCAGGGATAACAAAATATGGGCCAAAGGCACCATGGTTGTGAACTCCAAAAATCGAACCATTTTCACAAATGTGTGCATTTCCTTCATCGCAACGAGGGCAATTCCAACAGGCGAGGTGGCATTCTATTGCTACTAAGTCTCCGATTGAGTGAGAGTCCACTCCGTGTCCCAATCCAATGACTTCACCACATGTTTCATGGCCAGTAATTGTTCCAAGTGGGACATTTTCGCGACTCCATTGGTCCCATTTCCAAATATGGATGTCAGTGCCGCACACTGAAGTTGAATGAGTTTTAACCAGAACTTCTCCGTGAGCAGGGGAAGGGACTGAGTGTTCGATTCGAGTGAATCCCCCCTCAGTATCCTCTGTTTTGGTCCAAGCGAACATAGTTTTCGGAATTTCGCTCATGCTTCCCCTCCTTCGTGTTTCAGTGCACCCACTCTTTGATTCTTCGCTCAATCCGTCATGATGAGAAATGTTGAAACAAGAGGTATGTTGATATGGGAGGCGCGACGGCCTAAAAGCCCGTTGATGTGCATGAAGTACGTTGTTGTGAGCGGGGGAGTTCTTTCTGGATTAGGGAAAGGCGTAACCGCAAGCAGCATTGGTGTCTTACTAAAAAGCGCTGGACTGCGAGTCACTTCTTTGAAAATCGACCCTTATCTGAACAGCGATGCTGGAACAATGTCACCGTTTGAACACGGTGAAGTTTTCGTTTTAGATGACGGTGGCGAGGTCGACCTCGACCTTGGAAACTATGAACGATTTCTTGATATCAACCTTGGCCGAGACAACAATGTGACCACTGGTAAAATCTATTCTAAAGTGATTGAAGCCGAACGCCGTGGAGATTATCTTGGAAAAACAGTCCAAGTCATTCCTCATATTACCGGAGCAGTTCAAGATTGGCTTGAAGAAGTAGCTCATCGGCCTGCAGATGGCAGCGATAAAGCTCCAGATGCATGTATTATCGAACTGGGTGGAACCGTTGGTGATATCGAATCCGCCCCATATATCGAGGCTCTTCGTCAATTTCAATTCCGAGTTGGTCGTGAAAACGTCACCTTTGTCCATGTGTCGCTGGTTCCGGTGATGGGGCCCGTTGGTGAACAAAAGACGAAACCAACCCAACATACCGTCAAAGAACTTCGAGGATTGGGAATTACCCCCGATATCCTCGTCTGCCGTTCATCTGCTCCTTTGAACGATGAAACACGAGAAAAACTTGCAGCATTTTGCCACGTATCTCCTGAAGCGGTCATGTCGGCTCACGATGTTCCAAACATCTACCATGTTCCTTTGATGCTGCATGAGCAAGGCTTGTGTGATATACTGAAACTCGATTGCAATGCAACAGATGTACTCAAGCAATGGAGAGCCATGGCTCATCATCTTGATACCTTATCAGAAGAAATCCATATTGCGATGGTTGGGAAATACACCAATTTATCCGATGCTTATCTTTCAGTCATCAAGAGTTTACAGCATGCTGCTATGGCCGTTGACAAGAAATTAATCATCGATTGGATCGAGGCAAGTCATCTCGAATCAGATTGGGAAAATACCGATGAACGTAAACAAGCATGGGAATCACTCAAGCAAGCTGCTGGCGTTTTGGTTCCAGGTGGTTTTGGTGATAGAGGCGTTGAAGGAAAGATTTTGGCAGCAGAGTATGCACGAACCTCCTCAACACCTTATCTCGGAATTTGTCTCGGTTTGCAGGTAGCAACCATTGAATTCTGCCGTAACGTGCTTGGATTTGAGGATTCGAATTCAACTGAATTTGATGAGAACTGCAAGAACCCAGCCGTTGTCTTTATGCCCGAAATTTCCAAAACACACCTCGGTGGAACTATGCGATTGGGAAGCCGTCCAACCTTGTGGCAAGTTGATACTTGTAAAATTCGTAGTCTCTATGGTGAAGGCGACTCAGTCGATGAGCGCCATCGGCATCGTTACGAAGTCAATCCGGATATGATTGAAGCCATCGAAGCCGCCGGTCTTGTGTTTGTCGGTAAAGACGAAACAGGACAACGTTGTGAAATCTTTGAACTTGAAGGACATCCGTATTATGTCGGTGTTCAATACCATCCAGAATTCAAGAGCCGTCCTGGCCGCCCAAGCCCACCGTTCCTCGGTTTACTCAAGGCTGCAACCGGTCAACTGTGAATTAAGCCTCTTCGATTCGAATGAGTCGTGTTGTTCGGAACCCTTGCAAGATTTTGATGAAACGCTTGATTTGAAAGATTTGATCGAGTTCAGTATCACCGGTATCGATACGAACAGCATTGAGTCCAATCAATTTCGCAGGTGTAGCAACCCCGAGAATGTTGTCAATTCCAATCATTCCTAATACCTCAGGTGAGAGTTGAAGGTTTCCTCGCCCGATGAGGAACCCTTGCCCACCCATCGGGGAAAGTAACAGTAAACGAGGACGATGCTCACCGTTTTCATCGGAATGTCGAGTAATTATTTCGAGAAGTTGTTGTTCATTCAAGTCACTGAAGAGTTTACGTTTGCCGTTTTCAACAGGACCAAGAATATCAATGCCAAGTAAGGTGAGTTCTTCTCCACAAAACTTCCCCATTCGTTGTATTGTTCCACCACTACCCCAGATAATCATCAGATTCTCATCACCTGAAAGTAGAGACTCAACGTGTCGAGCCAAGCCTTCGATGGTATCGGATTCGCTTGTTCGCTCAACTTGTTCCTTTGCACCTTGCATGAACCGAGGACTGGAAGGTGTCCACGCCTCGCCATACATTCGAACTTTCCACACACCTTCTTGATAGATTTCTTCATCCAAATCCATTACTTCGGTTATTGCACATCTCAAATCACCAAGAAGAAACGCCAAGGTGACTTCAGCTGCAGCCTTTGGCGTGGTAGCAAAACAACCTGAATGCATTTTGACTCCACCAGGAACACCGATGAGCGGAATTTCTTGCGCTTCTTTACTGATGCTCTTAAGCGTATTAGCGATATCACGAGTTGTACCATCTCCACCAGCATAGAGAATTGCTTCTGCACCGGCCTCAACAAGGGCAGTGACCAATTGACTTGTCTCTTCCACTGAAGTTTCAGCAGGCGTTTCGCCAATGTGGGTGAAATACATTTTATCACTTGCCGTGGGGTTCCAAGTATCCCCCATTCGCCCTTTCCATCCTAAACATTCGAGTTCAAGATTTGAACGATTAAGAGAACTTGAAAGGAGTGTTTTCAATGCCTCAAGAGTTTGATGCATCCGAGGACCTGCTCGGTCTTCCGCCCCTGCTGCCCGCGCTTCTGCAGCGCGTCCATCACTCCCTTTGAAACCCAAACGGCCGCCGAGTCCTGCGTCAGGATTGACCACTATTCCGATGCGCATGAATCTGCCAAATGTTTCACCTTCAAGAAGACCTCCATTGTCGGCATTTGAAGCGATGGCATCAAAAAGCAGCATTGCAAGGGAAGTTCGTGGACACGATTCGCCGACGACGCCTTGCGATACTTCTCATGGTAGGATCGACACTTTTGTGGCTCGTTGCTGGATACATAACATGGATTTGGAATGGTTGCAAAGCATACATGCCGTTCATTTCAGATTTTGATTTATATGAGCCGGGTGACACGATTTTCACGATTGGTACTTTTATCAGCGGCTATCTTGTGTTTTGGATCATTATGGAAATTCATTCAATGAATCTGAAACGAATCTCTGAGGGTGGCCATCATTCGTTTTGGCATGGATTGAACCATCTCGCCGTGCTTCCAGGTTTAATCGGTGCATTTTCATGTATTCGTATCGGAACAGTCCCATGGAATACCGATGGCCCATTGCATGGTCACTATGCCCTTGACATTTTCAATAATGGTGTTTATTGGTGTTTACTTGTCACTGCAGTTACAATTCGAATATGGTGGAACCATGATCGTTTTCGAACCTTGCTCGGCTTACGGATATTTGCAGTTACAGTAGCATTTGTCGGTTTGGTCAAAATGATTTCAACTCAAGCGAAAGTTTGGGGTCCAGATTTTGATTGGGATTCGTATAGTGGAATGACCTCTGATATGCTCACGTTCTGCACCAGTTCAGCCTATCCTCTGCTCAATACAGTTGCAGTGTGGGAATTTATTCTCGTGTTTGGGATCCTAGGAACAATTTTGTCGTTTCTACCAGAGGTTGTCTTTGATGATTCGTTTATCAATGAAGAGGAATAAGCAAGCACACATTTTAGGCGAGCATTGATGTGCTCTACATGCTTTGGCTAAGACATGAGTCGAAGGAAGCCAGAGGTTCCAAGTCTTGCTGATGCATTAGCAAAGGGCTTTGCAGATATCAAAAAGGATGATACAAACCCCTCACCAGTCGAGGAAATTCCACAAGTCCCAGAAGTTCTAGGAGTTCCAGAAACCCCGGAGTCAACCGATATCGAACTGGCATCAAAGCCGCAATACGGCCGTCCTGCTCAGCATAGAGCTGAAGAAAGTAGTTTTATTGTCAATGCCAATACTCCAACTCAAGCATCCGAAAATGGAGAAGAGACCTCCGGAAATAACGAAGAAACCACAGAAAAAACCGAATCTCAAACGGTAGAAGTTCTTGAAAAACCGAGTACCACACTCGGCGATGACTTCGATGTTGAATGGTAAGAGGCAAAATTCATCGTTTCCTTTAAGTTTTTAGCAGCCTTAGGATTCTGATGTATTGTTGGACAATTCTCAATCAAAACGATTCATCTGTAATGAATTTTATCCGTTTGCCATGGGCGAATCCATGCTTCTTGGTCCAATATTTCGTGGAATTCAGTGTATCATTTCCGATGGGGTTTATTTGAATCCTAAGTTTCCGTGGTGACAAATTAAAATGAGTCAATGTATGCCCATATATCGGTCTTAACGAGTGATGGTTTGATGAGGGGATGACAACCCCATAGGGGTTGAAGGAGAGAGCAAAATGGCACTCATCAACGTCAGTCTACCTGATGGAGCAGTAAATGAATACGCAGCAGGTGTCACCTGTGCAGAAGTCATTACCGATGCATTGGGTCGCAAGCATGGATGTTTAGCTGCCCGAATCGATGGGGTTGAATGTGATTTATCACGTGTACTCGACAGCGATTGTTCCATTGAGGGTATTCTTTCGGAATCCGATGATGGAATTCACATCCTGCGCCACAGCGCAGCACACTTGCTTGCACAAGCAGTAATGGCTCTCTATCCTGATGCAAAACCAACGATTGGTCCAGCGATTGACCGAGGCTTTTACTACGACTTTGCAATGGAACAAATTGTAGAATCGGACCTCAAAGCAATTCAAAAGAAGATGCAAGAGTTGGCCCGAAAGAACTTCACGGTCGAACGAATCGAATTAACCGAAGAGGAACTGAATGAACATTTTGCAGATAACCCTTACAAACTTGAAATCATTAATGATAAAATCGAAGATGGTAGCGGTTCAACAATTTACAAACAAAACGAATGGTACGATTTATGCCTTGGACCTCACGTTCCGAATACATCACGATTGATGAATGTCAAACTCACCAGTATCTCTTCTGCTTATTGGAGAGGTGACCAAGACCGTGAACAGTTAGTCCGGATTTACGGTATTGTCGAAGCGAGTAAAGAGGCGCTTCGAGCGACTCTCGACCGCCTTGAACAAGCAAAAAAGCGGGATCACCGAAAACTAGGAAAAGATTTGCAATTGTTCCACATCGATGAAGAAGTTGGTCAAGGATTGATTCTTTGGACGCCTCGAGGTTCAATTATCCGTCAGGAATTACAAGACTTCATTTCCTTCCATTTACGCCGCCAAGGCTATTCTCAAGTCTTTACGCCCCATGTTGGGAAACTCGATTTATACCGCACTTCAGGCCACTTCCCCTACTATCAAGATTCACAATACCCTCCGCTTGTTGAGCGCGATTTGATGAACAAACTTGCCGATGAAGGTTGCACTTGTGGAGAACTTTCGAACTTGATGAAGAGTGGAGACATCGATGGATACATGCTCAAACCGATGAATTGCCCCCACCACATCAAACTCTATGCATCACAAATGCGCTCTTACCGCGACCTTCCACTTCGCTTGGCCGAATTTGGCACGGTATATCGCTGGGAACAATCGGGAGAGATATCTGGAATGACTCGTGTTCGAGGTTTTACTCAAGACGACGCACACTTATTTGTCACTGAAGACCAGATTGCTGAAGAGGTCCTCGGATGTATCGAATTAGTACAAATCATATTTGATAAACTCGGAATGGAAGATTACCGAGTACGAGTTGGTTTACGGGACATGGATTCTGACAAATATGTCGGAGAGCCAGCAAGTTGGGATAAAGCAGAGGATGCATGCCGTGCAGCAGCAGAATCGCTCGGAGTCAATTGGTCTGAAGAGCAAGGAGAGGCAGCATTTTACGGTCCAAAAATAGACTTCATCGTTAAAGATGTAATCGACCGTGAATGGCAACTTGGCACTGTTCAAGTGGATTATAACTTACCAGAACGCTTTGGTTTGGAATACAAAGGCAGTGATGGCGAGATACACAGGCCAGTGATGATACACCGCGCTCCGTTTGGTTCCATGGAAAGATTCTGCGGAGTGCTCATCGAGCACTTTGCCGGAAAATTCCCAACTTGGT